>Ga0256405_10004991_pt1 | contig 23770 bp, 24 predicted proteins | sample RumenRJG_02DNA_FD_189096 | JGI IMG/M metagenome (GOLD analysis project Ga0256405, IMG submission 189096) | Bovine rumen microbial communities from Lethbridge, Alberta, Canada - RJG_02 | ecosystem: Host-associated > Mammals > Digestive system > Stomach > Rumen | place: Canada: Alberta... | reverse complement strand
ATATGATGGAAGTAAAAACCTTAATATAAATTGAATTATGCCACAATTAGATTTATTTAAAAACAATTAAAAAGTTTGGCTATATGCGGAATTATTAGTATCTTTGCAAAAGAAAATAAGTTCGATGCGTTGTCAGCTACAATAGGCGCAAAGAATTTTAGATAATGTTATAACAATTTTTTCCTTAAACGGACGATATGAGGTTAGAGTAGCTGCTAACTGATTATCGTTCGTTTGGATTAAAAAGCACAGCTACAAAATGGAAGAACAAAAAAGACTATCCAAAGGAATATGGATTCCTATCGAAATTTGGAAGGATAAAAATCTTACATGGAACGAAAAAATATTGTTTCTTGAAATAGATAGTTACACCTCAAACGAGAAAGATTGTTTTTTCTCAAATGAATATATCTCTAAATTACTTGGAATAAGCGAAACAAATGCCAATAAAACATTATCATCACTTATTAAGAAAGGGTATGTTGTGAAAACACGCTTTGATGGAAGACATAGATACGTCAAAACAGCCTTGTCGTATTCGACAACCCTGCCTTGTCAAAAAGAACAACCCTCTCGTGCGCACGATAATAATATATTTAATAATAATACTAATAAAACAAATAATAAAGAAAAAGATTCAAAAGAAAAAGAAAAACTTCAAGAATTTGTCGATAAAATCTATGGTATGTACCCAAGCAAATGCACGGTAAGAAATGTATCAACAGGAAAATGCAGGAAGGATAAAGAACGCATCATAAAGTTAATGAACAATTATTCAATGGAAGAAATAGAAATGGTGGTGAAACATGAAGTGGATAGCAAACTCGGTAAACACCCACTTAAAAACTTTTCCACATTCCTAAATAATTTTCCAGACCCAAAGGAAATAAGCGAAACACTTTACTACCCAAAGTCAATCGAAGATGTAAAGGATGACGATATAAAACCCACATTCACTTTATTCTTGGATTGGCTCGATGATGCAGCAAAGAAAATCCTCGAAACCAATAGAAAAGGATTTCCTGTAAATGAGAAACAATACAAAAGACTAATTGATGTTGCAATAGGGGGAAAGAGAACGCTCGCATACGTCACACTTGTGCTTAATCGTGATGGATATGGTGTGTATGAAGATGAACGTGGATTCATGTGGACTTACCTTAACTATATCAAAGCAAATGGACTATACAAGGGATAAACTCGAACAAATCATCATAGGCACATTGCTTAATGAATATGGATATGATAAATACTTCCAGAGAAGCAAGGCTGTACTTCGTGTGGAACTATTCAAAGATAAAAAGAATAGGTTCATATTCAACACGATTAAGGAAATGAACGAGAAAGGAATGAAACAAACAACCCCATTTGATGTCGTTTCATACGCAAAGGACAATCATCTTAGGTTCGGGAATATACATAACTTCTGCTGTTATATGTGCGAACTTATCGAATACAATGCCATGAAAGAATTTAAGATGTTCTTGAAAAAACTTGTCGATGAATATGTAAAGGAACAAAGATATGCAAAAACAAAGTAACATACCACAACAGATACTTCCACAAGACAGGGACACCGAACTTAATGTACTTGGGACTATCATCAATAATGACGGATATTTCTCAAAGGTTGAGGATATTCTTAATAGTGATGCTTTCTATGATAACATCCTTAAAGGAATATTCCGCTGCGTGAAATACCTTCTCATTAACAACAAAATTGCAGACACAACGGCAATCATAGATACATCTAAAAGATTTGCAGGAAAACTTGATGCCACAATCAATGACTATGATGTTATGGAGGTCGTTGCAAGGGACTGCAAGGAAACATTCATACAAGACGTGGAAAGAATTGTTGAATATGGGCAAAGAAGAAAAGCATGGGAGATACTTACCAAGGCGCAGCAAAGAATACTTTCGCTTTCTGATGATGCTACGGAAACGATGACAACAACAATTAGCAAAATAGATGATATTAAGGTTATGTCCGTTGTGGATAGCGATGTAGTGGATGCTATGGGTGGCTTGCAGGTTATCTACAACCAAATAAATGACAACGTCAATGGAATAAACAAGTCTTCAATCAATACAGGATTCACTTTTACTGATGCAAAAGGTGGACTTCGCACGGGAACACTCGTGGTCGTAGGTGCATTTACGTCCACAGGAAAATCGACGCTTGCACTTAACATGGCACTCAATGTTGCAAAACAAAACATACCGGTTGCATACTACTCACTCGAAATGTCCGTTTCTGACCTTTGGGCGAGAATTATCTGCGAACACACGGGCATACCTGCATGGAAAATACAAGGCTATGCGCTCAAAAGGGAAGAGATTGCACAGATAGACCATGCAACAAGGCAACTACAAAATATCCCACTATATATTGATGACAAGGCAACAACATCATTTGAACGTATGCTACGTTCCGTAAGATACATGGTAAAAAGATATGGCATAAAAATGTTTGTTGTTGACTACCTACAAATCTTTGCGCAGACAACACGCGGGGAGAAAGAAGAAGCCATGCTTGCTTCTATGGCTCGTGCATGTAAGAACATAAGCATGGAACTTGACATTGTTTGCATACTCCTTTCACAACTAAGAAGGGCAGGGGAATCAAAGCACCCAACATTTGACATGCTACGTGGAAGTGGGCAGATAGAGGAATCAGCAGACAATATCATTCTTATTGACCGACCTGATGCACACCCAGACTGGGGCGTTACATCATTCAAGAACAACAAGACGATTGATGTACATGGAAAGGCAGAAATAAATGTTGTAAAGGGAAGAAACATCGGAACGGGATGCTATTATGTCAACTTTGATGATTCAAGGTTTGTGTTCTATGAGGACAATCAACAGGCAGAACAAACAAACACAAATGAAATAGAAGACCCGATAGAACCGACAGGGGAACAAGTGCCTTTCTAAACAAATTTTTTAATATTCAAATTATTTATTATATTTGCAAACAAAAAAAAGAATTTATATGAAAGAACCAGTTTTACTTCAAGAACTGCAAGAAATCAAGGCAGAGGTAAGCAAGTGTGATGATACACTATTCTACATCTATACACACAAAGATGAAGGGTGGGTAGAATTTAGCGGTGCGCAGGATAAACTTGCACATACCATCTACAACGTACTTTCAAGCGGATTGTCGAAGAAAGCAAAGAAAGAGGAAAGAATAATTGCAGATAGCATCATGTATGGCATCATCGCACTCATTCAAGACATGGATGAAAGCAGCATGAAATTTTCTGAAATAATGAATGAAGTATATCGTGAGGTGCAGGAACAGATGAATGAACACAACATAAATCTTAATTGATATGGAATATTTGGAAATAGAACATACACAATGCGCAGCAAGAAGGTATGCAATGGAAGTGGCAGACCACAACCTTGCAAATGAACTACCCACTTCACTACCATATAGCCATGATGTCTATGAGGCATTTATTGCAGGTGTGGAATGGTGCAAAAACAACATGAAGGAATGAAAATGCCTTTTATTTTAATTCTGGCGGCTTAAAATTGCTTCGGTGGATAAGTTACCAACAAAAGGTATAAAAGTTGATTAGAACGAAAGGAAATAGGCTTAAATCAAATTCACTTGATATAAAACAGAAAAAGAAACATGGCAGACTTTACGGCAATAGGACATATTAACAATATCAAATTCGTACATGATAGCATCTATATCACGCTTGATGAGTACGAAAAAGGATATGTGAAAGGAAATGGTGAAAAGGTTGGGGATAAAATCTTTACATGGAAAGTGATTATCAATGGAACACAGGCGAAAAGGAACTATATCAACAAGTTCTTTTCACGTGGCTCATACGTTCAGATAAAAGGAAAACTATATCCATACGAACTTATCAATGGGGAAAAACAAGAGGGCTACACGGTATTCGTTCAGTCTATCAACCTTATGTGTTACCCTAAGAGATTTATGAAAATCGAAAGGGAAATGATTAAGGAATCACAAACAAATGCCAAAGAAACACCCGACCTCGAAGGGTATATGCAGGAAGACTTTTAGTGTTCTTACAATATATATGTTTAATTCTTAAATTATTTTTTACGATGGGAAAAGAAAAAGAAAACAAAACGAAAGCAATGCTTCAAGAGGAATTGGAACATTGCAGGAAACAACTTGCAGGTGCGAAAGGTCGCAATAAGCAACTCGCAGAACAAATGCAGGAACTTAAACGACAAGCACTACACTACAAGGGGCTTGACAAAGAAGGGGATGAACTAAATGAAAAACGCCTTGCCGAAATCGAAGAAAAAGATGAAATCATCAAAAGACTAAGGGCTGAGGTCAACATGAAAAACAAGGAAATCCTTAAAAAGTCAACACTTATCGAAGAACTACGTGAAGACCTCGCACATGCACGTATGGAACTCGTGAAGTACAAGCAACTTCCTTGGTACAAGAAAATCTTCAAAAAGTCTTAATTGACCTGCCATAGTTGATTACATGATTATGAAGATTAAAAAGCCTTCTATCCTCACGGACGGAAGGCTTCAACATGTATCAAAGTTATGAAACTAAAAATGAAAGAAAAATTTATTCCAAATCACCTGTATCAATTCCACCAGAGACAACGTTTTCCGGACTATCCAAAAGATGATATTCTATTGTCCCCATAATAAAAGAATTATTACCACGCTGTAACTTTTCAACAGTTGGCTTGTAACCCTTCAAACAAATAACATGAACTATCTTTCCCGTGTATGCAGACTTAATGTAAATGTCACCTTGATTGCACATGAAATTGATAAATTCATCATGCACCTCTTGGGTATCTAATGAACCATAACGTTTACCAACAATAAAAGTCACACTTATGTCAACATTCTTCCTTATCACAACATCATGCCCCAACTCGTCAGTCTGTGTCACAAGAAAGTCCTCCTTCTGACTTGTTATCCACTGCTCATTGTAAACATTGACAGCCTCACCCTGCTCATTCATACCACTTATCTTTAAGATGTTTACACCACTAAAATCCTGCGTAACATCTATCCAAGAATCACTTTCGCTCTTTCTTACGAAATATTTATTTGTCAAATCTGATGCCATAATGCTATAATTTTAATTCTTTCTTATGTTCAAATACCTTACCAAGACAATACTTTCCTTTTTCTACCTTGCAATCATTGCTGTACTTATATACATTGACAATACTTTCTTCATCAATGTCTTCAATGGTGACTTCTGATACATCGAAAAGATAAAGTCTCACACTATTATAACCATCACCAATCAAATGCACCTTGCTCCTATTGCTAATGTAAATTGTAGGACATTTTGTTTTTGGCACAACAACATTTGCACCTACCGTAAATGACACGTGCGCCACATCAACATTAACAACCAAGTCATTTGCATAGTCATAGTCAACATACCAAGAAGACTTGTAACCTTCCAAACCATCAGCACCATCGAACACGTAACCATTAAGATACTCGCCATAAGACTTCAACAAATAATCCTTATGGATAATTCCTTCGCGCATCTTAGTGGCTATATATGGCACTGACTGCTGCCTTAAAGCAAGTTTTATTAACTTCTCCCTATCCTCATGGCAATTCCGTATTTCATCACGGTATTCATCACACAAGCCATTTGAATAGGCATTTTTTATAAATTCAAAATATTCTTTATCCATAGCATATAAATCAACTCATAAGTTCAACACGTATTCCATTGCCACTTGGGACAGTCCAGTCACGCATGAATGATGCCATTGTCTGCATCAATATGTAATTGTTCTGCAACTGCAATAACATTTCCGCTTGCGTTGCCGTCTGAGCATTGTGGTCTATTGCCAATACCGCATCACGTATCTGCGTTAGAATATTGCTCTGCAAGTAAACCTGCTGAGAAATGCTATTTGTTATCGCTTCCAATGCTCCTGCCGTTTCCTCTGTGATACCCTGAATGCCGGCTTGCAAGGCTGACAAGTCCTTTGCGTTGTTCTCACCAAACGTGTACCAATCACCAAGTGAATTTTTAAGAAGTTCAGCCATACTCGTCATCTGGGCACGACCTTCCGTATTCATGTACTCCATCGTCCACTTCGTATAGTCGTATGATGCTTTGTTAAGCACTTCCGTTGAATCCGTCAATGCTTTCTTTGCAGCCTCCCTATAATCCTTAATCTGTTGTGGTGTGACGGTCTTCCCACCAAGAATCGAACCTAATGGATTTATTATTCTTGCAATTTCAGCATCACTCATGGCTGCTATCTTATCATATTCAGCCTGTGCCTTTTGAACAGCATCAGCAGGGGATTTAAGCATTTCTTCCTCACGTTTGTTAAGGTAAGCCATAATCTTGTCCCATTCCTTTTGCATGAAAGTGGAAACAATCAATTTCAATATCATGTTGTCAATCATCTTGTCCCACTCCTTACCAAATGCTTCCATAGCATCCTCACCATTACGGAATGCTTCTATCATAACACTTACCAAGTTTTCAATACCATCTCCTGCACTTGATATTCCCAACAAGTCATTGACAATATCCCTCGTTGCATCATTCAACTCATTCTTCAAGTCCATTATCTGACCTTCCAATTCAATAATCTTGTCTTGGTCTTGTTTCTTTTTCTTGCGTGACTTCTCAAGGACGAGTTGTCGTTGAAGTTCTACGAGTTGCAATTCTTTGTTTGCTTTTGTCGCATAAGAAGCACCAGATGTCATTGCACCATAAGCATTGCTTGCCGTGTGTTCAAGGCTCTTGTAGGTGTTTTCTAAACGTTTTACTGCACGCTCCGATTCTTCTATCTGACGAGTTATTTTCTTGTCTCTTGCACTACCACCACCAAACACGCTTGCAATGCTATCGTAAATTCCATATATTGTTTTTCCAACACCCACCAAAGCACCTACAAAGTCGGCATTTTCCAAAGAAGAAACAATTTGATTAACACCATCGCCAACCCTTGTAAGACCGTCAACCATTCCGTCAAGTTCCTCACTTATTTCAATACCCAAATCTTGTGTGACAAAATCACGCAAAGCACCAAGCGATTGAAGGTTTGTGCCCACAACTTTGGCAATTTCCTTCCCTTGTTGTGTTAAAAGTTTTTTTGCAAAATCATACTTGCTTTTTTGCCCTTCGGCAGCGTTAAGTATTGCAAGCAATTTAGCAAGTAATTCATCAGAAGCAGCAACCTCTTTTTCAATAGCGTCAATATTCATATTGTTGACATCATGTTCTGCTATACGACCACGAACAATAAGCGATTCAACACCAGACATTTTTGAAATTTGTTCAATTTCTTCCTCGCCAATACTTATTCCTCGTTTCCTAAATTCAAGAATTTCTTTCCACATTGTAGCAACTTTCTTTTGCTCATCATAGTCTTGTTGGGCTGACAAAAATGCTTCTTCCGCAGCCTTTCCATTCTTTAATGCCTCAATGTAGTTTTTGACGTTTTGCGTAAGGTTTTTAAACGGATTTCTTGACAATAACTCATTGTCAATCTTTTCATATTGCTGCGTTACCCATTTTAACTGTTCGGGTGTCAACTCTCTAAAACTTTCTTTTAGTTGCGAAAGTCTTTCACGGATAGCATTTAGCGATGCGGTAGAAGCATATTCAAGGTTTTCAAACATGGCAACATAATAGTTGCTATTCTTAAATTCTTCAAATTCTGCTTTGTTCCTTTCTTTTGTAGCACCTTGCTCAATAGCCATTAACTTTGAACGATAGGCTTGTGTATTTTTTAGTTCATCTTTGCGGTATGCCTCGTTTAACCTTTCTAATTTTTCAAGCCTATCTGCTTCAATTTCCGCAATCTTATCAGAATAACCACCATATTTCTTAACGTAATCATCAAGGTCTTTTTCGGTATCTACCATTATCTTCTTGAACATATCACGCCAAGTCTTTTGCAACTTAATAAGGTCTTGGACGGGCTTGCTGTTGAAATCCAATCCTGCCCACTTGTTCTCATCATCTGGCTCTATCAACGTATCAAGCAAACCAAAATTATGAATGTCACTTTTTAATTTCTTCAACTTGTCTTTCACTATTTCATTAGCCTTATCCAATGCTTCACCAAATGACTTTGGCAATGCCTCAACATCAATATTAAATGCTTTGGCAAACATATCACCCATTTCTGGGTCTGTGCTTAACTCTACACCTAATTCATATTCTTCTTTTAACTTGCCAAGTTCACGGTTAAGACCATCTACTATCTTTGTGTAATCCGCTTTCGTTATCTCAACATTGATTGAAGCCAATGCTTTTTCTATTGCTTCAAGACCTTTTGCACTGCCTTTTATTGATGCCACACCTTTAATAGCATTAAAATAGTCACGCAATGCACGTAAATCCATTTTCGCAAGTTCATCATTAGTCTTTGTTGCTATGCCAAACTTATTTAGAATGGCATTAGTCGAAGATAATGTTTTCCCATACTCGGAAGTTGCAAGACGCAAAGCATCATTCGTTTCGACACCAATCTGTCTATATTCTTTGAAGCGTTTTTGCATGTCAGTGATTAACTGTGCATATTTTGCCAAAGCATCACCTAATGGGTCTTTTTTAGTACCGCCACCTCGACCTGTTTTCTTTTGCTCTTTCTCTTCTTCGGCAGTCAACGCACCATAAGCGTGGATAATATCAGTTAGATTTTTCTTTCTATCACCCCATTCTTTCTTGTTCTTATCCCAATATTCCCCACCTGCCTTTTCCGCAGTTTTCATTTTATTTGTTAGGTCTGTAACCTCATCTTTTAGGCTTTTAATAATATCTACTTGTGATTCAGCAGTGCCATAAAATTGCTTGAAATCATTTGGATTGAGTGATATGTTTTTAACGCGGTTTTCAAAGTCTTTTGCAACATCACTTAGCGGTTTGAAAAAATCAAAGAAAACACGAATATTGATTGACCAAGTGCTTGCATTTAGTACCATTTTTCTTAGTTCATCGAAAGAAATGCCATATTCGGTAGAGAACTTTTTAGCCATTTCTTCAACCCATTTAGCATTTTGCCCCTTTAACCAATCCCCATGTTTAATTTCTTCCTCACTCAAATCCCTCAACATGTTTTTTACCGTAGTACCATTAGTTTCCGAAAGCCAAGTAAAAAATTCTTGTTGAATATCCTTGCGCTGACCAAATTCATTTTCGAGTTCCTTTAATCTTTCTTTTGTCGCTGCTCTTTGTGCCCCAGATTGATATTGTAATTGTTCTTCAAGTTTTGATTTTGCGTATTTATAGTATAACTCTTCGCCTTCCATTCTTATAATCCTTGTTTGCTTTGCGCTCATTTCGGATTTTTGGGCAATCATCGTTATCGCTCTTTCAAACAATTCCCTTTGTGCATTTATTCCTAAATTATTATTGGAAGCAACATCAAAGATGGAATCCGTTGTCACTTTTAATTCACCCACCAATTCCTTAAAAACATTACCTTCCTTCCAAATAGCCTCTCCAAAATCAGTTTGTATGGTTTTGATTTTTTCAAGCATTTGTTCGTAATCTTTTAAGTCATCTTTCAATCCTTCTCCAAAAAGACCATATAGGGTTGTTTGTGAAACCTTAATAGCATCATCATTGAGGTTTTTAATAATTCCAGCAACATCCTGAATGTCTTGTAGGTAATCAAAACCCTTCCTTAACCTTTCATTGACATCAACTTCGGCTTCTAATGTAGCAAGAAAAATATTTGAAGCATTTGAAGTCAATTCAATCTGACCCCTCATTTCTTCCCATGCTTTTATCGCTTCATTATTATCAAGATTTCTTTTACCTATTCTTTTTCCTCCTTCACCACCCCATTCATATAGACCTTTATAAATACGTTCACTACTTTTGACATATTCACTAATTGAATCAAAAGTTTCTTTTGCATTATCAACAAGTGAACGGTTTACATCTTTAATGTTATCACTATTTGCGCTCAAAGAATGATACAATTCAAAAGCAACACCAGCAATAATCAAAAGGGGATTTGATGCGACAAAAGCCATTGCAGAGGCAAATAACCTTTTTAATGAAATACCCACGCTACTTATTGCAAGCCCCATTGCTTTCCAAACAGTGATATTTTTCAACTCATGTACTGTAAGCAAGCCCATGTTTACAAGGGCAGCCCTAAGTGCGACATTGTTTCTATTAAACGCAGCAAGAAGTAATGCCTTTTGCTTTGTTAGCCCCTTACCACTAAGCATCTGTTCATAGTCTGATGCTGTAACCTTTTTTTGTGACAATATCAACCTTTCTTCACTTGCGGTAAGACTTTCTGTAAGTTTCTTCTTTTGTAGCATTGCCACTTGCTCTGCTTTCATTGCAAGTATTCTTGTCTTTAATGTTCTTGCAGAAGCACCAGTAAGTGCAGTTGTTACTATTTGATATGCCTTATATGCGCCAAAAGCCAATACGACTTGTTTCATTATGTGTTCTATGTCTTTCCAATGAACAAAAAGGTCACGCAACACACCAAGGAAACCAACAATTACACCTTGCGATTCTTCCCCAATAGCATTTAACATATTGTTCCATGCAAGCGTAAGGTTTGCAAGTCTTACTTTGAGTGTGTCAGCCATTTTTGCTTGAAAATCAAAGAACCTTCCACCTTCGTCTGTCATTTTGTTGATAATGTTTACAACATCCTCATAACTAACTGTTTTCTGCTTTATCCTATCATAAACATCTGCTACGCTAACAAGCCTACCTTCTAACTCCGTATAATATTCTGAAAGTTCTTTTACCAATGGAATACCAGCATTGGCAAACATCCTATTATCACGACTATTAAGGTAGCCATAGGCTTTTATTTGACCTAATGCGTATGTTAAGCGTTCAATAGGAATGCCAACTGCTGATGCCATATCTGCAAGCCTTCTTGTCGTGTCAACAACATCTTTTGCTGCCACATCATACGCCACAAGTTGTTTTGCTGCTGCTGATAATTCTATAAGTGTGTATGGTGAAACAAGTGACATCTGGGACAATTCATTAAATATTTGTGTTCCACGTTCTGCGCTATCAACAAGCACACCAAGGGCACGTTCATTCATTTCATACTGCCCACGAACATCAATAAGTTGTCTCATAAACTGCGTACTTGCACCAACGGTAAAGTAGAAAGCAAGGCGGTTCTTCATATAGTTCCAAGACCTTGTAAGAGCGTTGTTCGCAAAGTGCGCTTGCTGCGTTGTACCCATGTACTTTTGCAAGTCTGCGTTCAAACGGTTAATTTCTGCATCAACTTGCTTTATTTCGCCAGCCTGTTTTGGGTCTGTTATGTTTATGCCACGCTTGTAAGATTGCAAACGCTGTATCTTGTAAGCAATATCATCAAGGGTTTTTTCTGAACCATACATAGCAGAGGAAAGGCTTATGGGTCTTGACATTTCTTTTCGCAAGTTTTTAATATTCCGCTCTATGACTTGCATATCAGAAATCATCTGCTTACCAAAAGGCGAGTTTCTTTCCTCTGCTGTCAACTTCCCATAAGCATCTTGGTATTGTTTCAAGGCAGTAGATAGTCTCTTGATTGATGATGTCTGTTCATCCCAATTTACAACACCACCTGCATCAATTCCAAGTTTACTTGCAATTATAGACCTCATTTTCCCGCTTGTTATATCATAACCAAGTGATGTGTCTGGTTTTACATACTTACTACGTTTTTCATATTCGCTTGAAATTGCTTTTTCTGTTTCAAGTTGCTTTTGCAGTTCAGCGGTTGTTGCATGGTACATTCTCGCATTTTCTTGCAATAATTGGCTAATCTGCTGTTCGATAGTCAACCCCTTTGCTCTTTCATCGTTTTCTGGAAAAATAAGGGCTGGTCTTCCATCCGAAGTTCTTGTACCCATATTATAGGCATACCCCTTTTTGTGTTGCTCCCTTGCTGCTGCTGCAAGTTCTTTTATAGCCTCTGCATGAAGTTTTGCATCCGTTGCTGCCTCACGTTGCGCTTGTGTTTCTGATTTTACGCTTGCAACATAAGCATCTACACTGTTTTTTGCAGCATCTTCTGCTTTTGCTTGTTGTTGCAATAACGATTTGCCTTCTTTGAATTGTTGGTTAAGCAAAGCCAATTCTGGATTGGCTTTTGTTAAACTATTAACGTAATTTTTGAAAGAATCACCCGGTGACAAAACATCACGAAGATTTGCCCTTTGCGTTTCTAACTTTTGTATGGCAATGGTTAGTTGTTCAATTTCCTGTTTTGCTCTTGGCAACTGCGCCTCATACCAAGGGGCTAAAGACAACTTATTCCCACTCGCTAATGCGTTTTGATATATTGTTATGTTTTTAGTTACTTCTGCAAGCCTTTCCCTAAGTTGAATGAGTTGTGCGTCATACTGTTCAAGAACTTGACTTCTACCAGTTCCTTTTTGCATGGCAATTTGCTGTTGGTCTAAGGTAAGGTTTAGTTCTTTTGTTGCTTGCGTCCTTTCCTTTACCGCTTGTGTCGCACGTTGTGTTGATGCAACATCAACACCATTATCAGCCTTTACACTACTAAGATTTTTTACTTTTGATTCTATACTTGACAAAGCACCATCAAAAGAAGATTTTATTACATCCGTTTGACTTTTTATGTGGGTAACAAGGCTGTCTATTGACCTCCTTAATTCCTCATCATTCAACTTACCTACAATAATTGTTGCATCCGACATAAGCATATATGTTGTTTAATCGTTATTATTCTTTTTTCTTATCCTTGCCTTTCTTTATCGGTATCTCATATTCCTCACCTTCTTTCAAGTTTGGCAAATTCATACCTTCAAAGAAATTGTCAAGTTTCTTCTGCGCCTTGTAAGATTCTGCATAGTTGTTCCATGCTTTCTTGTCAGCACCTTTAAGATACTTCGTATGTGTGTTGTCAACAGCCATAAACTGAATCCTCGCACAACTTAATCTATATAAATAGTCATCAAGGGTATATTGGGGAAAGGCTCTTAGGAAGTCGGAAGCGTCTGCAATGATAGTGCTTCCATAAATTGTGAGGCTGTCTCCGCCGATTTCTTCTTCCTCATCAGATGAGAATCCATAACCATATTCACCGATTCGATGAGTAAAAAAAAAGCACCCCAGTCAACGGATTTTATTGCACCTAAGACTATCGCAGCCCACTGATTAGGCTCAAACGTGCTATTCATTACCTTCATCTTCATACGACTAACCAAACGGTCATTCCTCGACATTGCATCATCCATATCTTCAACACCATCTGGAGTAAACAGATGATTGACAATGATAATGGCTATTATCTCACACATCGCATCCAAATCCGTACACATAGCCGTTAGAATCTTATTGTCGGTATCAAGACCTTCATCTGCCTTGCGCAAATCAATGGCAATGCGAAAGATGCGATTCAAAGCATAAGGACGGATATTCTTTACCTTGTATTCCCTTTCACCAAGACGAACCAATGATGGGGTGTCATTGAGTATATCCACAATGTCACGCTTAACATCTATCGGAAAGTCCTGCAACCCAAATTCCTCTTTCACTATTTCTTCTTTTTCTTTCATTCTTTGTAAATACTTTAATCTTTTCTTTTTTTTCTTGTATGTTATTTTCTTGAAATGAAATGGGGAAGCATCTAAGGGAACACACCCTATCAACGCTCCCCCACAATGGAAAACAAAAGAATTATTCCTTTAAGGTTTAGTACCAATAATCTTGTACATGTGGTCAACTTGCTTGTCATTAACTACCTCGGTGTGAACAAGCGAGGTAACGGTTACGGAGTAGTTCAAAGCACCATCCTCATCTTTCTTGATTGTACCAACGGTAAGACCCTTGTAGAGATAGAGGGCGTAGTTTCCTTTGCCAAACTCCAACTGCCAAGAATGCTCGGTTGTGTGCGCACTTGTCGCACCTTCATAAACATCACTTGTAACAGAGCCACCAAACAGTGGGGGCAACTCTTCAAGGTCATAGTTAGCCAACTCGAAAGTAAAGGTAATAGGATTACCATCATACTGAATGTCAAAGGGGGCATCAAAGAACTCGGCTTCAATCTCGGTTGAATCCGGCTCATCCTGACCAATGGTCAAACCTTTCAACACACCCATCAAAGGGGTAGTAGCATCAGCACCAACTGCGCCATATTTAAGGGCGACGGCTTTTACGGTTGTTTTCTTTGCCATAATAATTTTCCTTTCTAATTAAAAAGTTATACAATACATTTTTATTCTTCTTGTGATATGTTGACAATAAAGGACTTGATGAATGTAAAATAGGTGTTGTTCGCTGTCGATGCTTCATCACCATCCATTGACAATATGCTGCCCTCCTGCACTTGGTAATCACCTTCATGGCTTTCACATGCAAGGTTGATAACGGCATTTATATCATCTTCATACTTCTTGTACTTCTGATAGTCAAGACGACCACGACTAATAGGGGGAATGAATGCCTGCACATAGCAACGTGCCCAGCCATAAGCATTTCCACTGAACTCGCTTTCATCATGTAAGTCACCAACACGAATAACTATAAAGCCATCTGTCGTGTCTGACTTCGTGAGTTCCTGTGGTTCACTCATCGAATACACATTCTTTGTCACAACCCCATAAAAGAGATTGTACAAGTAGTCGTATATGTCTATTCTCGATTCGTTAAGCATAACTAACTTGGCACATAAACACTAAGTTTAACATCACTTGGTTCAAGGTCTTTCTTAATAGCATCAAAGAAATGTGACATCACGGAAAAGTGATAGGTCTTATTCCCAACACTAAACCCTTTTTCCCAATACCCCCAATAGGGTGCGAGGACTGCAAAAAACACTTCCCAACCTTTCTTTGTCTTAGTAGTGTACTTTGCTATGAATTGTTCCGCCATCAAATGACCATCAACTTGCTGCCCCATTGGTCTTGACCACTCATGTAAGTGTGAAATATCGGTGGCTTCATCATCACGATAAAAGCCAAAGTCCTGCACCTTGCCATTATAGAACACACCCCAACAAAGACTGTCAAGCAAGTTTCCTGTCCTATCAAGGTTGTTCTTTGTGGCTTTGCTTTCAATATCTACACCAATATTGTTGATTTGGTCTTTGGCGTAAGCAATAAGACGTAAGGTCTGTTCTTCGGAAACCTTTTTAAGCACTTCCGATGCCCATTTCTTGGAATCAAACACTACCTTCGTCTTTGTTGCCATATCAACCTACCAACTATTACGGGCTGCATAAATACTTACACCACCTATCTGCGATGGTTCTGCATTGTCAACCGTCAAATGAAACGTCTCTCCATATCTCGTAATGGTTATCTTGTCACCTTTCCTCGGAACTATCCACTTACCTTCAACATCTTTTGTTAAAGGAATAGATATGATGTAACTCGATGTCTGCATCGTCCTACCCTCTTCATCAGAAACCATGTGTTCATCCATAACGCCTTCATAAACCGTCATTTCTTGGTCAGGCTCACGACCACTGCCCTCGATAATTCGGGTAATCACACCCTCATAAGGATATTCAAGAATCTCATCACGTATCATAGCACCCTGTCAACATCTATTATAGGCATGAACTTTATCTTCTTTGCATCAGATATTTCTTCAAGTTCCAAGCCTTTCTCATCACCATACTTCTTGTATATTCGGATAGCATACTTGATTTTGTCGTCTTGGTAAAAGTCCTGTTCCTGACCAATCGTCTTTTGATAGCCATTGTGGGACTGTGACAATGACGGGGTGTTAGAAGGGCTTTTGATGATTGCCGTGTAAGTAATGTCTGCATCCATAAGGTCACGTTGCCTCTGGGTTACCTCATCACTGTACACTTCCGCCTCTGGGTTACAACCCCTATCGTAAGCAATCCTCTTGAACGTAATCTCCTCAAAGGAATACCTCGTTCCTGCTTTAAGCCATTCTAATACCGTCATCGCAACTAACCAATTAAAACTTAATCAATCTATGAAAATTACACTAATCCGCAGTAGCAATATCTACACATACGTGATACTGACTTTCATCAAGCACCGTCGCATAACGACCGATAGCATCAGTATGATAAGATTTCAGCATTCCGTCCGGAACAATCTTATTGATGATGTAAATGAGGTTGTTCCACTTAGCAATAGACCAATCTACGCTATCATTAACCTCACCACTACGCATCAACTTAACCCATTCAGGAACGGCATGTACGATGACACCTGCACGACCAAGGGGACGAAGAACAACGGTGTTGGGCTTCCAACCACGAACCTTCTGATAAGTTGTTATACCCTGCACGGTCTGCTGCTCACGAACAATGCGAATGGGGGAAATCTTTGAGATAGGAGAACGGCTATAAGCAATCAAGTCCTCATAGGTTATCGTCTCTGCACCATCCGTTGAGCCATCTGGCTTAACAATGACAATGCGGTTGTTCGATTCACCATAGCGGGCAATATACATGCTCACCTCTTTCTTGAAGAACTCATTTTCCATGAGAATACCCGTCACAATGTCATAAGGAATATCCCACTCGAAAGGAACATCATCACCAAGGTTGCTTGCCGACTTGAAGTCCTCTTCGATTTTCTGCATCTGTGAAGGAATATCACATGTAGCATCAGTCCACACCTTTTCACCTGCTTTCTTGAAGTTTGCAAGTGGAATGTAAGGCTGCTGTGATACAACCACACCACTCATTCCCTGTGTAGTCACGGTCTCACCCGGAAGCACACTCTGATTCGTAGTCGTATTGTAAGCACCACCATAAGAAAGTGTCATGGCTGCCATGTTCGACAGACGAAGGTTGTGTGTCTTGATGAGGTCTCGAATACCTTTCTGCATCGAAGTGAGAAGGCTTCTGTCCTCCGGTGCCATCTGAGCAAGTTTTGCCTGCATTTCCAACTTAGAAGGGGAAGTTTCAAAAAGCCCCTTACCATAGCCATAGATAGAACCAGTGCGCTCTGTGTAACCTTCTGAATCCAACTGACGGGTTTCAGAAAGAGGAGCCATCGGGTCAGCCATCGGCACAACACGAATGTCACGCTGACGAACAGTCCAAGCAGGGTTCTTTTTTGTATCGGAAATGTCAATATCATACTCACTTCCTTCAATCTCAAAATGTTCAGCATAGAAGTTGGCATTCTCATCGAGGTCGATTGAATCTACCAACAACTGCAAATAACCGACACCATTAACATCTAACGCACGGGTAAAGAGATTCGCAAGCGTCTCATCAGGTGTCCACTGTGTTTTATAAGCATTTGCCATATTCTATTTCCTCCTTTTTTCTTAAATCCAGAAAATACCTTTGATGTAAGAACGGTTCATCGCAAGAACATACTTTGGCAGTGGCTGCATTCTTGCAATCCATGCTTCCTTGTCATGTACCGTGCTAATTGAATAGTTGGCATTCTCGAAACCATAGCCTTCGGTAGGCAACATTTCTCTGTCTGCCTCAACAAATGTGTTAGGTGTAGGAACAAGCACTTCCGCTTTATCAGATACCGCATTACCTTTTGCTTCTACAAGGATGTCCCCCTCTTCCGCTGTAAGTGCTACGCTTGTGGTCACAGAGAACTGTGCATTACTTGCATTATACTCAACAGCAGTAACAAGGGCTGACTGACCCTTCGTTGCAACATCATCAGGGGCAACCATCAGCAACATACCAACCTCTGGGGCATCTGAATAGCCATCACCCTTAATCACTAAGGTTGTACCCGTTGCGCTAACCACCTCAAAAGAGCGGAAGATAAGACAACCCTCCGCTGGGGTGTACTGCACCAACTGGGCAGCCCACAAGTGACCAAAACCTTTGTTCGGGTTGAGAATAGTTCCACCAAGCAAGACATTCTTGCGGTTCTCACCATTGCTGTCCTTCACCCAAACCGCTCTACCACCACGAACCTTGCGTGATGTTTCGTAGAAATACGCTAAATTTGTAACTTGTGACATAATCAATTAAATTAAACAATTAAACTTTTACTCTTTTCAGTGAGGCAAACACCTCTTCATCACGCTTCCGTGTCTGCTGGGGTGCAAGGGGCTTAATGTCACCAATGGAATCCTTGAATATCTCTTGGAATCTTTCCACCATAGCCTTAGCCTGCTCCTTGTCCTCTTTGTCAAGCACCACATCAATACCTTTTGCAAAGGTTTCAAAACTCTTGTGAAGGTCTTGGCGGATGCCCTTTTTGGCAATTTCCATAATGTCCTTAAACTTGGATTTCTTGGCTTCCTCATTCTTGAACATTTTCAACTCATCAAGTTGCTCCTGCACTTCTTTCGGAATGACGGGCTCTTTGACGGTCTTTACCTTGCCAACCTTTTTGTTTAACTCCTCAATCTGTGACTTATAGTCATTCTCCTTTTCCTCGAACTCCACCTGCTTTGATTTTGCCCAGTTAGATGTCGCACTGAATACTGAATCCAAATGGAATTTCAAATCTTCATCAACACCTTCTGCATCAATCGGAGTGTCTTCCGCATATTTCTTCGCAAAGAAACCAGAGAACTTTTCCTTGAAATCATCAGTAAGGGTCTCACTCGTGTAGCCTTTCTCACTACAATAATCGTTTGCTTTCTGCAAAACATCTTCTTTCGTCATAATAGTTTTCTCCTATTTTCGTTAAAAATTCGCACAAATGTAAATACATTCCAATAAAATTTATATATGTTTGACTATTAAATAGTTATAACGATAAAGGAATTTATAATACATTTTTATAATAATAATGTTTATGCGGACTTATAATGTGTACATTTGCAAGTGAATAAGAATTTGTAAGGTATGGGTCGTAAACGTAATGATGTTGTATTATCACCTTTGGAGGATGGCAATCAGAAATATGCCATTCGTTCCAATGCTGACTTCGTTGTCCTTACTGGTGGCACAGGTAGTGGCAAATCCTATGCCCTTTACTATGCACCTATTGACTACCTTGCAATGAATGACAATGCAAAGATTGTCTGCTTCATGCGTAATGTGTCTGACTTCTGGGGCGCAGGCAAAGTTAATGACACACTTAAAAAGATGTACCCTTTGATTGACCGCTCCGTAAAGAAACAACCAAGCGACCCTATCGGAGAAATCATCCGAAATCAGACGGACATGGGTATGAAACTTTACAATGGAAGTGAAATAAAGTTTCAGCAACTTGACAATGAAAATCCTATTGTCATTGATAAGATTGCAAAGGGCTTGCAGGCAAAGAAACTTATCTTTGATGAATGTAACAAGTTTGAATGGCGTACTATTACGGCTTTCATGCCACGTCTTCGCTCAGATTCAAGTGGTAAGGCACAGATATACCTTGCACAAAACCCAGAACGTGATTGTTTCCTTCGGCAACTTTGTGGAAAAGGCGAGCATGGTGGTGGGTGGATAAATGATGACGGAACGGTTGACAAGTCAATGGACGGTGTTGTGATGTATTTCAACATGCAGGAAGGTGACATCGACAAGACCTATTGGGGAAGGACAAAGAAAGAAGTGTATGAGAAATGCAAAGAGCATATTGATAGTCTTATTGCCTTAGACCCTGACATGACTTATGAGGACTTTATTCTTTCAATGGTATTCTACACATTCAGTGTCCGTGACAATAAGAAAATGCTTTCCAAGAACAAAGGCTATCGTGGTCTTGCAGCCAATTCATCTACTGCACAATCTGCCTACAATGAAAACTGGAACTTCTCTATAACGGATGCAGAAGCGGATAGCATCGAGGACTTGTCAAAGGTTGAACTATCACATGTGGATGTAGAAAGAATGTTTAGACCAATAGAAATCCCACGTGATAGTATGTTGGAAAAATGCTTTATGACGATGGATATGGCAACAACAGGTTTTGACAACCTTATATTTATGTATTGGGAGAAATGGTCAAAAATAGGTTTTATTTGTCGTGACATCAAGTATTCCTTGAACAACACCAACCGTGAGGCTGTCATTATGGCAATACAATTCCGTGATAAGCATGGATTGCAAGAGCGAGACATGATTCTTGACGTTCAAGGCTTTGGCTTCCTTCGTGACTGTTTCCCAAATGCAAGGCAATTCACGGGTGCAGGTGGTGTTTCTAATAGGGGAAAATCACAATTCAAGACAATGAAAGATGAAGCAGGACATATCACAATGGAAATGATTCAAAGCGGATTGATTCACTTTGACCCCAAACTTGCAAATGCGCCATACAATCACAAGAATATGAAAAGGGAAGGTGGAACAACAATACTAAAACATATATTATTTGAATCAAGAATATTCCAGTTCTACAAAACCCCAAATGGGAGACTTGCAATGTTGAACAAAGAGCAGATGAAAAATCAGTTGAAAGGAATGTCCCCTGACCTTATGGATAACATCATATTGGCTTGTGGTGGACTTATTTACGACTGTTATCGTATGCTCCGTGATGACGCAGGACAGATGAGAAAGACAATGCAGGCATCAGACATGCTTTCATTTCTCGGAGTAAATGGTGATGAGGAAATTGATACAAGAATAGAAAGAAGAAAAATTACTATTAACAATGATTGGATGCTTCAAAAATTAAGTGTTATATGATAAGAGAAAAAGATATAAAGTGGTTTTTAGAAGAACCAAAAAGGCTGATGATGATGAAGCCATTTACGAGGGGTGGCAATATGAATAGTCGCCCTTATGGTGGTCTTGGCATTCTTAATAACACAATGGTCGAAGCGGGATTTGCAGACCTTACGCTTAAACCTATCACGCAAGACTTGTATATTACGGAATATAGACCAGACCTTCATCATATCATTTTGAATAAGGCAATACCCCATATTAAGGTGGTTATTGATGGAACACCTTTTCCAAGCAACATGCTTGAAATAACGCAGACAGCATCATTTCAAAAACTCATTCATTCTGCACATGTACGCAACCTAACGGCTAATCCAATAGAGTTCAATTTGTGCAATGAAACACCTGATGATGATGAGAGAAAGGCTTTTAGCACTATTAAGCAAGAATGGCTATGGCGTGATAGGGAGTGGAACAAATATATGGCTATCAACACATGCAAGCAACTTGGTAATTGTGGAATGCTTTTCGGTTTTGACAAAGATAATGAAAGGTACACAGTTACGAACTATTCATACGAGGATGGCTATCAGATTGTACCAAACTATGATGAATATGGTGTGGAAATTGCGAGGTCGCTCATCTATCAAGTGGATGGAAAGGTAGTAATTGACACTTATGATGCAAAGAACCATTACAGATGTGTGGAAAGTGAAACAGGGTGGAATATCCAAAGTGAAAAGCATGGCTATCCAATTTGTCCCCTTTTGCACAAGCGTGGAAAGGTGGCTTGGGAATATGCCGAATCAAGCATTGAAATGTGGGAGTTGATGGTTAATATCAATGCTATCACGCTAAAAAGATTTGGAACATTTGCACTTGCATTCTGGGGTGAGATTGACAAAGACAAAGGGTTGCAGCGCGATTCAAGCACAATGATTATCAACCTTTCAAGTGACACAACAAATGGAAAGCAGGATGTTAAGGTTGTTGAATACCCAGAGCCACAAACAATGAATGGATATATTAAGTCACTTGAAGAAAACATTTCTTTGTTCAGTTCAACATCATTCATTACACCAAAAGATATTACAACATCAAATAGTGGTGGCAATGGTATTGCACTTGCAATGTCAAATGACTATTCTTTGGCTGTTCAGTCTTCAATGGATTGGCAGAAGTTCGTAAATGATATGGTGTTCTTGCATCAAGCAGGGTTGGACTTGGAAAATAATGGTGTGAGCAAGTATTCACAAGTAAGGATAGGTGCAAAGATAATTCCTTGGTCACTTGAAACGACAAACACCAAGTTGATTAACCTTACAATGGAAGCACCATACCTTTCTACACAAACACTTATTGAAAAATGTCCCGATGCCGCCCCTGATGAAGTGGATAGGATTATTGCTGAACGTGGAAGCCTTATTACAAGGAATGATTCAACTGTTGATAAAGCAGCGGACAAGGCTAATAGTATTGCCACTAACAGAAGTGATGTGATAAGGGATAATGAAGACAAAATTAAGGTGGTTGAGCCACAGATTAACGCATAAAAGGAGATAAGATATGTTGAATATTACAAAAGGGAATGTAGTTCCAATGCACGCAATTCTTATGATTGATGATGAAATCTTTCCCGTCATCAATGCTGAGAATGTTGAGGTGTATATACAAGGTGTATTCCAACGATATGAGTGCATACACCATGTTGAAGAAAGTGAAGACAATGTTGTGTACTTGGAGGCACCAGACACACTACCAACGGGTGTTTATGGAGTTGAGGTAAAAGGAAAGATGAATGATGTACCTTGGAGAACTTACACTAAGGACGTGTTAAAAATCACTTATGCTACAGAAAAAGGTGATAATGAGCCAGTTGTTCCTTCATCAGACACATACGATATTACAATGGAAGTGCAACTATACAAGACTGCAAGTAGCGATGAGAAGATTAGGGAACACAACCAAGACCACGAAGCACACCCGTACATTCAAGACTTGATTTCAGAGGTTGAAGGTAAGATACCTGTTTTACCAGAGCATATCGTAACAGATGAAGATTACGTTCACACCGACAACAACTTCACTACGGAAGAAAAAGAAAAATTAAGAGGATTGGAAAATTACGATGATGCAGAAGTACGTGGCTTGATTGCTCAGAAGCAGGACGTTATTCCCGACCTTGCTACTATCCGCAGTGGTGCAGAGAAGGGCGCAACGGCATACCAGAAGCCAGCGAAGGGGATAGATTATAATGATTTGAGTGATAATGTGCAGACTGATTTGGCGTGTGGCAGTGAAGCATGGACGGACTTGCATGATGAAGACTACGGCTTATTGTGGAAAGTTCCTGCGCAAGCGAGCAAAACCAACCAACTCGCAGACAAGGATTTCGTCAACTCCTCTATCAGCACGGCAACGGCAACCTTTAAGGGCACGTACAACAGCGTGGCGGAACTGGAACAGGTGACGGCAGACGCTAATGACTACGCCTTTGTTATCAGCACGGACAGCGCAGGAAACACGGTCTACAATCGTTACAAATACAGCAATGGAAGTTGGCTCTTCGAGTACGCCATGAATAATTCATCGTTCACGGCAGCTCAATGGGCGGCAATCAATTCGGCAATTACGAGCGGTGATGTGGAGAAACTTGCAGCCCTTCCCACAAAGACACAACTTGATGCGTTGTTAGCAGCCAAGCAAGACACGCTGACGTTCGACAACCTTCCCACTCAGAACAGCAACAATCCCGTTAAGTCGGGCGGTGTGTTCACGGCACTTGATAGCAAGGCAGAGAAAGTTCTTGTGGTGCAAAAGGAGTTTCCTTCGTTAAGTGCAGAAGATATATTCATTATGTTGCAGCCAAATAAGATTGCAGAGGTATCTTTTGTTGATTATATGAACTTTGTTATCGGAGGATTAGATAATACCCAGAAGTGTGAATATTGCATTAAGTTTAATGTTGGTAGTATTATTCCCACACTAACACTCCCAGATGACATCATTTGGGCTGAAGAACTGAAACTTGAAGCAAACACTCATTATGTTCTCTTGATTAACTATGAAAATGGTGCGCTGTACGGTGACTGGAAGTCTTACCCTTTAACTTGACACGGCTATGAGAAGACGAATGATGATGGGAAAGAGACTGCCTTATGATGCGGAGGTGGAGTATCTCGAAAGTGCAGGAAATTGTGTCATACGAACACCTATCATCCCGACAGGAGATGATATTAGGGTACAAACAAAGGTGTTAT
>Ga0256405_10004990_pt1 | contig 23771 bp, 21 predicted proteins | sample RumenRJG_02DNA_FD_189096 | JGI IMG/M metagenome (GOLD analysis project Ga0256405, IMG submission 189096) | Bovine rumen microbial communities from Lethbridge, Alberta, Canada - RJG_02 | ecosystem: Host-associated > Mammals > Digestive system > Stomach > Rumen | place: Canada: Alberta... | reverse complement strand
CATTATCGATGTCCTGATCGAGTGAACGTGTGCGCACTCGCATCTTTTCGGAAATGGCATACTCCGCCGCCCCATCGCCCGCGCCGTTTATCTTCATGCCCGAGCTGACTTTCTTCAGCTGCTTGCCGAGTGACGTGTCGTTTTTCCGCAACTCGCCGAGTGCCGCTATGGCCGCGCTGTTATTCATGATTTGCATGCGGGCTCCCTCCCTTTGAAAAACTTTCTATTCATATAATCGGCGATACTGCGTGGAAGATTAAGGGGGAAAAAACTTTATGTGAAAATAATAATCTTAGTACATTGTCGGCGTTTTGGTTCACCTGCGCGAGCATGGCCTGGGTAGACTGGGCGAGGACGCTGGCCTTGGTGTAGCCGGTCTTTTCCTTCGCTATATCGACGAGTTCTGTCTGGCAGGTGATGTATCATGATTGACAGACACTTTTGTGGTCAGGTTAGTCCTGCTGACGAAAGATCGCGTAGGCCAGCATGATTTCTATGAGCAGCAGGCTGGCGAGAAAGGCGAAGGCGTCCACGATGCTCGTAGCCTGGACCAGAAAGCCGATGAAAGCAGGCCCCATGAGCACGCCAAGGTAGCCCATGGTGCTCACAGCAGGCACGGCTTCGTTGACGGGCATGACCTTCTGGCGCCCCATCATGGAGTAAAAGACGGGGACGACGTTCGCACAGCCGACGCCGACGAGGAAAAAGCCGGTATAGAGCAGGGGAAGCTGTGGGGCAAGGATGATGGCGAGAAAGCCGATAAAGGCGAGCACGGCACCGGCATAGATGATGCGGCGCTGGCCCAGACGCATGATCAGTGCATCGCCGGTGAAGCGGACGAGCAGCATGGCGGCGGAGAACACGGCAAAGGCCGTGCCGGCGAGCGAAAGGTCAAGGCCGCGCGCCATCGTAAGGAATACGCCGCTCCAGTCCATCATGGCACCTTCCATGAGAAAGGCGATGAGCGTAACGAGGCCTAGCAGGATGACGACGCCGCGGGGCCGCGCGAAGAGCTTACCATTCCCTGCCCCGCCGTATGGCAGGTAGTATCGGTAGCTGCCGAGGAGCAGGAGCAGCATGCAGGCGCAGGCAATGAGGGTGGAGAGGGTGGCGGACAGGCCCAGCACTTTCATCCATATGGCAGAGACCCCTGCGCCGGTAAAGCCGCCGATACTCCAGAATGCCTGCATACGGCTCATGATGAGGCGATGCGCGGCCTGCTCGATGATGACGGCCTGAATATTGATGCAGGTGTCGATGCTGCCCATGCAGGCACCGAAGAGCAGCACGAGCATTACGGCTAACGGCAGGCTGCTCACCTGCGAGAGGCCGAATAAGGTGAAGGTGAAGATGGTGGCGGCAGTCACGAGCACGCGGCGGCAGCCCCACATGGCAGCGGCCTTGCCGGAGAAAGGCAGGGTGACCAGCGAGCCGCAGCCTACGCAAAACAAGAGCAGGCCGAGTGTGCCATCATCAATGGCGAGGCGCTCGCGCAGCAACGGGATGAGTGGTGCCCAGGAGGCCGTGCCAAAGCCGCCGATAAAGAAAATTGCCCAGCCAGCCCATTCCGCTGCGCGGACGCGGTGCTGCCGTTCCTTTTCAGGGATGGCGGGATTGTTCAGGTCTTCAGGATGCATGGAATCTTCCTTTCCTCATTTTGTATCGGTATCAACATATCACAGGGGATAGGGAATGTCAAAGGACGCATGCCTGCTCAGGAAAAATCTTTTCTCATTGTTGAAATTCAAATTTGAATTTGATATTATAAAGACAGAAAGAAAAATATCGGGAATATATAAAATCGATAAGGTGGGATACAGATGCAAACGCGTTGGAAAAAAGGCCTGGCTGCGCTATTGTGCGTTGCTGTGCTTGGGGGCGGAGGGTATATGTGGTATGCACATGAACAGCGGATTCAGGCTGAGGCATCACAGACGCTGACGCTTTCCGGGAACGTCGATGTGCGTGAGGTCTCTGTGGCATTCCGACAGAGTGACCGCATTGCGGAAATCCTGGCGGATGAGGGCGATACCGTACAGGCGGGACAGGTACTTGCACGGCTCGATGACCACGAGCTGCAGCTCCAGCGGGCAAAGGCAGATGCGCAGGTGCGCGCGCAACAGAATACGGTGGATAAACTGCACAACGGGACACGGCAGGAGGAGATTGCGCAGGCCCAGGCGCAGTATGAGGCGGCGCAGGCAGCGGCCGAGAATGCGCGTGGCGTCTATAGCCGTTATCAGCAAATCTATACATCCATTGAAGGTATCAGCGAACAGCAGCTCGATAACGCCCGGCACGATTATGAGGCCAAGTCGGCCTCGGCGGCCGCCGCGCAGCAGACGCTGGCGCAGGCGCTGAATGGCGCACGCGCCGAGGATATCGCGGCGGGGGAAGCTGCGCTGGAGGCCGATAAGGATGAGGCGGCCCGGCTCGCCTATGTGCTTTCGCAGTATGAATTGCGCGCCCCGGCAGATGGCGTGATTCGCTCGCGCCTCCTGCAGCCCGGTGACATGGCTTCGCCCTCCGCGCCGGTATTCAAGCTTTCCCTGCTCGACAAGAAATGGGTGCGCGCTTATGTGTCAGAGACGGATTTGGGTAAAATCTATGAAGGGCAAGCGGCGCTGGTTTCTATCGATAGCCAGAAAGAACCGGTACAGGGGCAGATCGGCTATATCTCGGATACGGCAGAGTTCACGCCGAAGAATGTTCAAACCGACGAATTGCGTACTGCTCTCGTCTACGAGATACGCGTCTATGTTGATGATCCGGATAACGTATTGCGCATGGGCATGCCGGCAACAGTAAAAGTCAATTTATGAAAGCTTTAGCAGACCGTTACCCGGTAAAGAGTTGGGAGTGGAGAGTTGGGAGTGACGGCGTATGGCAACGGATGAAGCGGTTATTGAGGTTCATGGCCTGACTAAAGCGTTTTACCCAAAGGGATTGTGCAAAGTGGTGGCACTGGATCATGTGGATTTAAGGGTAGCGCGGGGCGAGCTCACGGCTCTGGTCGGACCGGACGGTGCGGGCAAGACGACGCTGATGCGCCTAGTTACAGGGCTCATGGCACCGACGGCGGGAACGCTCACGGTGGTGGGCTATGATGTGCGGCAACAGGCACAGGCGGTGCAGGATCGGCTCAGCTACATGCCACAGAAGTTCGGCCTTTACGAGGATCTCACGGTGCAGGAGAACATGAATCTCTATGCGGATCTGCATGGCGTGCCGCGGGCGGAGCGCACGGGACGCTTCAATCACCTGCTGTCGATGATGGGGCTGGAGCGGTTCACCGGGCGGCTCGCGGGTAAGCTGTCCGGCGGCATGAAGCAAAAGCTTGGCCTCGCTTGTACGCTTGTGCGCTCGCCCGATCTCCTGCTGCTTGACGAGCCGACCGTTGGCGTGGATCCGCTTTCGCGGCGTGAACTTTGGACCGTTCTGCAGCAATTGGTTGGCGAGGAGCATCTCTCGGTTTTCGTGAGTACGGCCTATATGGATGAGGCCGCGCGCTGTCAGCAGGTCTATGTCCTCAATCAGGGACGCATGCTGGCACATGATACCCCTGCAGGTCTCACGCGCCGTGCGCAGGGGCTCTGCTATCGTGTGGCACCGCCAAAGGGCGTGGCGACGCGCGTCCTGCAGAGTGCGTTGCTCGACGATCCGGCGGTGCAGGATGCCGTTCCCGTCGGGGGCCAGGTTCATTTCATCACCAGCGTGCCGGATGGCCGGGTGGGCCTGCTCACGCGCCATGGGCTCACGGCACAGCCGGCAGAGGCCCGTCTGGAGGATGCCTTTATGCTGCTCCTGCATGCGGATCAGAATGGAGCTGCGAACGGGCGCGGCGAGACAACCCTTCGGGGGAAGGCGGTCGGGGAGGATGCCAGCAATACCAGTGCGGCTGCGGCGGAGCAGCTCGCTCCGGTGCCTGCTGGGGAAGGGGACCAGGTCGATATTGAGGTGCGGGATTTGGTCAAGAAGTTTGGCGATTTCACGGCGGTGGCGCATACTTCCTTTCAGGTGCACCGCGGTGAGGTGTTTGGCCTGCTTGGTCCGAATGGCGCGGGCAAGACGACGACGTTTCGCATGCTTTGCGGCCTGCTGCCCGCGACGAGCGGTCAGCTCAGCGTGGCAGGCGTCGACCTGCGCAAGGCACGCACGCAGGCCCGTGCGCATATCGGCTATGTGGCGCAGAAATTTTCCCTCTATGAGAAACTCACGGTATATGAAAATCTGTGTTTCTTCGGCGGGATTTACGGTTTGCCCAGACAGCAGCTGGCCGCGCGGATTGAGGCGGTCATGCAGGAGTTCCAGCTGACGAGCAGGCGCGATCAGCCGGCAATCAGCCTGCCGGGCGGCTACAAACAGCGCCTGGCGATGGCGGCCGCTCTTTTGCATAAGCCACGTATCCTGTTTTTGGATGAGCCGACCAGCGGCATTGACCCCCTGGCGAGACGTACGTTCTGGCAGCAGATTACGCGTCTCGCGGCGCAGGGGACGACCATCATCATCACGACGCATTTCATGGATGAGGCGGAGTATTGTGATCGCATGATGATTCAGGATCACGGCGAGCTGCTGGTGCTCGGGCGACCGTCGGATATCCGCCGGCGGATGCATCTGCCGGATGCGGATATGAATGAAATCTTTATTGCGATTGTCGAGCAGTCGCGCGAGGAGGGGGCGAAGACATGAACGGTTTTCCTGCTTTCCTGCGCCGTCTGCGTGCGCTCACGCGCAAGGAGTTCGCCCAGCTCCTGCGCGACAACAGCAGTATCCTCATGGGAGTGGTGCTGCCGCTCGCGCTCATCTTTATCATCGGTTACGGTATGTCGCTCGATGTGGATCGCGTCCCCACGGCGGTGGTCCTGGCTGAAGATTCGCCGACGACGCGCAGCGCGGCGAGCTTTACCGTAGGCTCCCGGTATTTTTCTCCGGTCTATGTCCATTCACTCCCGGAGGCGGAGGTGCTCATGCGGCAGCATGCGGTCAATGTCATCGTGCATTTCCCACCGGATTTCTCGGCAAAGCTGGCCCGTGGTGAAGGGACGGTTCAGGTTCTCCTGAATGGCGAGGAGGCAACGACCGCGATGTCGGCACAGGCCTACGTACAGGCGGCGGTGCTGACCTGGGCAGCGAGTCAGGGGGCAGCGCGTGCAGGGCTGGGGCAGGCCAGCGTGGTGCCGCGTGTCTGGTTTAACGATGCGAATACGAGCAGCTGGTTCTTCGTGCCGGGCATTCTCATGCTCGTACTCACCATCAGCGGCGTATTTCTCACGGCGATGGTCATGGCGCGCGAGTGGGAACGGGGCACCTTTGAGTCGCTCTTTGTGACGCCTGTGCGTATCTTCGAGGTTATCCTTGCGAAAGTTATCCCGTATTTTACCGTGGCCATCGTCGGCATGGGGCTCTGCCTCGTGGCGGGACGGCTCTGCTACGACCTCCCCATGCGTGGCTCGCTCTGGCTGATTCTCGGGGAATCCATGCTTTACCTCATCATTGCCCTGAGCATGGGCCTGGTCATATCGGCATTGACGAAAAATCAATATCTCGCCTGCCAGGTAGCGTTGCTGGTGAGCTTCCTGCCGACGGTTATGCTGTCCGGCTTCCTGTTTGACTTACATTCCCAGCCGCAGGCGATTCAGGTGATCAGCCATTTTCTGCCAACGACGTATTATCTGGAGCTCATGAAGTCGCTCTTCCTCGCGGGGAATTACTGGCCGTTGATTGCAGAGGATACGGCAATCCTGCTGGGCTATGCGGGGTTCTTTATCTGGCTGGCCTTTTATCTGACGCGAAAGAAGGTGGCATGATGCAGACGCTTACGGGGTGGCGGCTTATTTGGCAGCATTTGCTTTTTCTGGCGCACAAGGAACTCCTGGCGCTCGTCAAGGACCCGCGCATGAAGTTTATGCTGATTATGCCGCCGATCATCCAGGGCCTGATTTTCGGCTATGCGGCGAACTATAACCTCGACGAAGTTCCCTATGCATTGGTCGACAGTTCGCACAGCGCGGCCTCGCGCGATCTCATCGCGCATATGGATGCCTCGCCGAGCTTCCGGCGCGTCGCTACGCTGGGGAATGTGCAGGAGGTGAGCGACTACGTGGATTCGGGCGAGATTATCATGGCGGTGGTCATTCCCGAGGATTTTGCCAGCAAGCTCGAGCGCGGTGAGACGGCGCCTGTGCAGGTGCTGGCAGATGGTCGCAACAGCTCTATTGCGGGGATTGCCTCGGGCTATGTGAATGCGGTCGTTGCGCAGTGGAACCTCGATCGGGCGGGGGGCCGCAGTGCGCTGAGCGTAGAGACGCGCACCTGGTACAATCCCAACCAGCTCACGCGCTGGAATTTCCTGCCCGGCCTCATCGGCATGATTTCCTTTGTGCAGGTCATCCTGCTTGGCGGTATGTCGGTGGCCAAGGAGCGGGAGGAGGGCACGTTCGATCAGCTGCTGGTGACGCCGCTTACCCAGACGGAGATTCTTCTGGGCAAAGCGATTCCGCCGATTCTCGTGGGACTCTTTCAGAGCACGGCACTTTTCCTCATCGCGCTGCTGTGGTTCCGGGTGCCCTTTCAGGGGTCGCTGGGTCTCCTGTATCTGTCGCTGCTGCTCTTTGCCGTGAGTGCGACGGGAATCGGGCTCAGTATTTCCTCTCTGGCGCGTAACATGCAGCAGGTGCTCGTCTATGTGCTGGTATTCCTGATGCCGATGGTGCTGCTCTCAGGGATTGCGACGCCGGTGGCGAATATGCCGGAGGCGTTGCAGATTATTACGTATATAGACCCCATGCGTTTTGCGTTGGATGCTATCCGCCGTATCTATGCAGAGGGGGCTGGCTTTATGGAGATCTGGCCGGATTTCGTGCCGATGCTGGCTATTGCGGCGGTGACGCTGCCGCTGGCGGGCTGGTTGTTCCGCCGTCATGCAGCATAAAGGAGGCGAAGGGGGCGTATATGGTGAAAAAGGATCGAGATAAGAAGCCCGTGAAAAAAGGGCGCGAGGACGGGAGGCAAACGCGGGAAGCGCTGTTGCGCTGCGCGATTGAACTCACCGCACAAAAAGGATTTGCGGCAGTCACGAGTAAGGAGATTTGCCAGCGTGCAGGCGCGAATCTCGCGGCCGTCAACTACCATTTTGGCAGCCGTGAAGGGTTGTATGAGGCCATGATTTTTGCCGTACACGATCATATGGTGAACGAGAATTTTCTCAAAAAACTGGCATCTTCATCCATACCGCCGCGCGCCAAGCTGGAGCGTTTCCTCGATAATATGCTGCGCGGTATCCAGCATCGGGACTGGACGGATATCGATGGCCTGGCGCTGCGGGTCTGGCTGCGCGAGGCGTTGAGCGGCTCCGAGCGCTTCCTGCCCGCGGCACAGCACCTTGCTGCGAGCAAGGGGCCGTGGCTGCTGCATATTTTCTGTGAGTATACGGGCCTGGGGCTCGGGGATAAAAGGCTTTACGCCGCGCTGATTGCCTTTGTGGCGCCCTTTATCCTGCTCCTGTTCAGTACGTCCCTCCCGTCCAGCTACCGCGCGGTACTCCAACAGAACGCTATACAGCCGGAGGTCCTGACTGCGCTCCGCCGGCAGGTCTTTGCCGGGCTGGACCGCGTGCGGGATGGGGAGCCGGTTTCAGCCCCTATGGGAGAGTAATCTTGTGAGGTGTTTTTTATGCAGACATATCCAACGGCCTGCCCGTATGACTGCCCGGATTGCTGCGGCCTGCTGGTGACGGTGGCGGATGGCAAGGCCGTCAGGGTCGCGGGCGACCCGGCACATCCCTTTACGCGCGGCACGCTCTGCCCGAAGATGGCGCATTATGAGCGCACCGTGCACCATCCGGGCCGCCTGCGTACGCCGCTGCGGCGCACGGGCAAAAAGGGGGAGGGTGCATTCACGCCGATTTCCTGGCCGGAGGCCATACAGGAGATTACGGCGCGGTTCCAGAACATTGCCAGGGAGTATGGCAGCGAGGCCATCCTGCCCTATTCCTATGCGGGCACGATGGGCGCGGTGCAGCACAATGGCTATCATGCCTTTTTCTACAGGCTCGGCGCGAGCAACCTGCTGCGCACCATCTGTGCCCCGGCCAAAAGTTACGGTGTGCAGGCTGTCATGGGTAAGAGCTTCATCACGGCGCCACAGGAGGCCCAGCGGAGTGACTGCATCGTGCTCTGGAGCCTCTCCATGCTCGCAACGGATATTCACTTCCAGCATGATGTCAATGTCGCGCGGCAGCGCGGGGCGAAAATCTGGTGCATCGACACCTACGAGACGCAGACGATGGCGCGGGTCGCCGATGAGGGTATCATCATCCGGCCAGGGACGGATGGGGCACTCGCCCTTGGCGTGTTGCATATCCTGCTGCGTGACGGCTTGACGGATGAGGATTTCCTGGCGCGGTATGTGCAGGGCTGGCCGGAACTCGCCGCGCAGGTGTTGCCACGCTACACGCCGGAGCGCGTCAGCCAGCTTACGGGTATTCGGGCAGAACGCATCGAGGCCTTTGCCCATGCCTACGGCCGGGCGCGGGCAACGTTCATCCGCCTCGGCAGCGGCTTTTCCCGCTATACGAACGGCGCGATGGCGGCGCGGCTTATCGCCTGCCTGCCTGCGGCGGTGGGTGCCTATGCCGCACCAGGCGGCGGCCTGCTCTCATCCATTAGCAGCTCGCACGCCATCGACAGAGAGTGCATCTACCATACGGACTGGCGGCAGCCGGGCACGCGTTCGCTCAACATGTGCGAGCTCGGCCGTATCCTGAACGATGAAAAACTGGCGCCGCCGGTCAAGGCGCTCTTCGTCTATTCCTCGAATCCAGCTGCCACGGCTCCTGACCAGACGCAGGTACTCAGAGGGCTCGCCCGCGAGGATCTCTTCACGGTCGTGCACGAGCGCTTCCTGACGGACACGGCGCGCTATGCCGATATCGTGCTGCCGGCCACCTCCTCGCTGGAGGCCGATGACCTCTATTATTCCTATGGCAATTACTGCCTTCAGCGCGGTCGCGCCATCGTGCCGCCGGTGGGGGAGAGTAAATCGAACTGGCAGGTCGCCTGCCTGCTTGTCCAGGGCATGGGCTGGGATGAACCCTTTTTCCGGCAGACGGACAGCGACATCGTCGAGCAGCTGATTGTGAGCACGCAGCGCTGCTGGGAGCAGCCGCTGGACCTCGAAAAGCTCCGCCGTGGCGAGCCGGTGCCGTTGCCACTGGCTAAAGATTACAAGCTGGATTTCCGCACGCCCTCGGGCAAGCTGGAAATCTGGAATCCCGCGCACGAACCGGCCCTGCCGGACTATCAGCCGCCGACGGGCGATGCGGCCGCCTTCCATTTCGTGAACGCGCCAGACCCGCGCATCCTCGACAGCTCTTTTAATGAGCGCGAGGAACTTACGCGGAGCCATACGATGGAGCTGATGATGCACCCGGAAGATGCGGCCCGCCTGCACCTGCAGGACGGCCAGCGCGTCACGGCACGCAACACGCGCGGCCAGGCGGCCTTCACCCTTGTCATCACGCCTCGTGCACCGCAGGGCACCGTCGTCAGCGAAGGCGTCTGGTCCCATGCCGTGGCGGGCGGTATGAACACGAACGCCCTCACAGCCCAGCGCCTCACGGACCGCGCGGGCGGCAGCACCTTTTACGATGTCAAAGTCGATGTCATCGGCTGAAGCTGCATAGCAAACAGACAAAATAGGCGAGTGCCGCAACAAAGCACTCGTCTTTTTCAGGAAATTCGCTTTTTCAATTTCCCTTACCTGAGCAGCTGCAGCACGCTGCTGGCGCTCTGGTTCGCCTGCGCGAGCATGGCCTGGGCGGACTGGGCGAGGACGTTGGCCTTCGTGTAGCCGGTCATTTCCTTCGCCATATCCGCATCACGGATGGTAGATTCGCTGGCCTGCGTGTTTTCATTGCTTGTCGTGAGGTTGCTGGTGGTATAGTCGAGGCGCGTCTGATACGCGCCCATGCGTGTATTTTCGTTCAGCGCGTACTCGAGGGCATCGTCAATGGCAGACAGCGAAGCTCCTTGATGGAAATATTGCCTACACTTCCGTCAACACCGGAACCAATACCAGAACCCATTTCTGACCAGCTGCGCAGATAGGATAGTCCGGAAATATTGATATTTGCATTGGATTGCTGCTGGCGATCCGTACCGATGGCAGCACCGTAAGAGTCACCTATATATCCATCCTCAGCAATTGCCACTAGGCGGCTGTTCATTCCTTCACCATAAATATCCAGGCCTTCGCCGACATTGATTACGGCTTTGTCCCATGCACCTCGGCCGCTATTGCAACCGCCTATCAAGGTCACGGAGTTCTGGATATGAAGGGTATTGCCGGAACCGTTGAACTTTACAACATTGCTGTTAAAATTTAGCAACTGGGGCAGCGGGTTTGTGGAGCCATCGCAAATATCCACATTGTCCAACCCAAGAGAGGAGTCGGCCTGTGTACATTCCATGGAGACATTGTAGAGCTTTTGCGCCGTATTCTCCTGTGTGATTTTTACGTTCTTGGCGTTAATTGTGATATGGCCGCTGTAGCCGCTGGACAGTACATAGATGCCATCATTGTTAATCGTGTAGTCGCCGCTTGGAATGACTTTTCTAGTGGTACCAAGTAATTTTGCAGAATTACTGGAGGCTGATAGACGCTTGCCGTAGTTGCCGTTCAGCAGGAGTTTGCCGTTGTAACTGGTCGAGTTGGCAATATCGTCGATGGTCTGTATGCGGCTGTCCTGTTCCTTTTGGATGATGGCGCGGTCATCGTCTGTGTTCGTGTCATTGGCTGCATCTATGGCCAAAGCCTTCATGCTGCGTAGATTGTTGATGATATTTTGAATGCCGCCTTCGGCCGTGCACACGAGATTCTTGCCTGTCTGCGCGTTTTCGATATCCTGATCGAGTGCACGTGTGCGCACGCGCATCTTTTCCGAGATGGCATATTCAGCTGCACCGTCACCCGCGCCATTTATCTTCATGCCCGAGGCGACCTTCTTCAACTGTTTGCCGAGCGTCGTGTCGTTCTTCTTTACCTCGCCAAGTGCCGCCATGGCCGCGCTGTTGTTCATGATTTGCATGCGGGCTCTCTCCCTTAAAAAACTTCTATTCATATAATCGAAGATAGTGGATAAAAGATTAAGGGGCTGGTGAAAACTTTATGTGAAAATAATGATTATCAACAATTCCCCAACTGCTTTAGCAGGCGTTTGAAAGTGTCCTGACCATCAAGGCAGGTGTCGAGGAGCCAGCCGCGTCTCAAGGCGCTTACGCACCTGTAAAGGTTGAGTTGGATGATATATTGACGAAAATATGGCTAAGTACGCATTTTTGTCAATATGCTGGTATACATCTTGCATGCTTTGTGATATGATATTGACGAAAACGTGGCTAAATACGTGTTTTTGTCAATATCGGAGGCTCGACATGCAAATTCCACGCGATATTTATCTCAAGAAGCTCATCAACCGCATGCATAATGGCATGATCAAAGTTATCACCGGTATCCGACGCAGCGGGAAGTCTTATCTGCTGCTGAAATTGTTTCGGTCGCACTTGCTAGCATCGGGGGTACCGGAAGACCATATTATCGTCATGGAGTTCGACCGCCGGGAAAATAAGCCGTATTGCGACCCTGACCGATTTCTCGCGTATCTGCATGCACACATGCAGGATGCTGGCAGCTATTATGTGCTGCTGGATGAGGTGCAGAATCTGCAGGATTTCGAGTCTGTCCTGAATTCCTTGCTCTATGAGGAAAACGTCGATGCCTATGTGACGGGCAGCAATTCCCGGTTCCTATCCACGGATGTCATCACGGAGTTTCGCGGCCGCGGTGATGAGGTACATGTCTACCCACTGTCATTCCGTGAGTTCATGACGGCTTACAAGGGAGAGACGTATCGCGGCTGGCAGGAATACCTGCTCTACGGCGGCTTGCCGTTCACCGTTACGCGGCAAACAGATGAGGAAAAATCAGAGTATCTGCAGCACCTTTTCCGTGAGACGTACCTCAAGGACATCATCGAACGGAATCATCTGGAAAAGCATCAGGAACTCGAGGATCTGCTGAACGTACTGGCGTCTTCTATCGGTTCGCTGACCAATGCGCCAAAGATTGTGGCCACGTTCAAAAGCCGCCTTGGCTCGTCCATCAGCATCAATACAGTAAAAAGTTATATCGGTTGTCTGCAGGAGGCCTTCCTCATTCAGGAGGCCAAGCGCTATGATGTCAAAGGCCGCAAATACATCGGGACGCCGGTTAAATACTATTTCGAGGACGTCGGTTTGCGCAATGCTCTGCTGAATTTCCGGCAGGTTGAGGAGACGCACCTCATGGAGAATATCGTATACAATGAACTGCGCCTGCGTGGCTACCATGTCGATGTCGGCAATGTCAGCCAGCGTGTCTACAATCCGGAAACCGGTGCGCGTACGGTGAAACACCTAGAGGTGGATTTTGTCGCAAACCTGGGTAGTAAACGATACTACATCCAGTCCGCCTATGCCATACCCGATGAAGAAAAACGCCAACAGGAGAAAGCCTCGCTGTTGGCGTTGAAAGATTCCTTCAAAAAAATTATCGTTGTAAATGGCTTTGTGCCGACAACCCACGATGATGACGGCATCCTGACCATCGGGTTACTCGATTTTCTGCTGGACACTGATAGTTTAGATCGGTAAAAACTTGCTTTCCAAATTTCCTTTAGCTGAGCAGCTGCAGTACACTGCTGGCGTTCTGGTTCGCCTGCGCGAGCATGGCCTGGGCAGACTGGGTGAGGACGCTGGCCTTCGTGTAGCCGGTCATTTCCTTCGCCATATCTGCGTCGCGGATTGTGGACTCGCTCGATTGCGCGTTCTCGTTGCTGGTCGTGAGGTTGCTGATGGTATATTCGAGTCTGCTTTGGTAAGCTCCCATGCGTGTCTGGTTATCTAGGGCGTAATTGATAGCATTGTCCAGCATGAAAAGCGCGGCAGTCGATTTATCACGTGTCGATACGTTCACGCCATCCAGCCCTAGTGAAGCGGAGCGCATGTCTTTGATGAAAATGTTCGTTGCTTGATTTGCCTTTGTACCATGATGAATTACGAGAGGGGACAGGTATTTTTCAAGCGTCCATGAGGTATCTTCATCGACAAGGGAGTCGTCCCAAGCCAAATCGATACTGCCGACTGTACCACTTACGCCCCTGCCGATGGCTTCGCCGTGGATGCTATTTGCAGATATATTTGCGAATCGGCTGACGGTGATGCTTTTGGTATAGCTATGGTCGCAGCCTGTGCCGATGCCTGCACCCCATTCGCTTTCTGTTGAGATAATTGCATCTTTGCCAATGGTGATTGCACCTGTCGTAGAATCGCTCGTATGGTATGGCGTTAGGTTATTCAAACTCCTGCCGGTTCCGCCAATTCCAGCGCCGGTTCGTGATTTCAGGTAAAATGTTCCGCCATTGATTGTGATGTCACCAACTGACGATTTTGCGCTTCCACCAATTGCTGCGCCATCATTATTGATTTCGATGTTGTAGGTTCCACTATTGATTGTAATGTCAGGGCTGGTATATTCGTTTTGATCAGTGCCGATGCCCGCGCAACTTGCAATTCCAGTATTTTTTACGTTCAACGTGCCAGTACCTTCAATCGTCAGTCCACCGCCCACGTTGATGACGGCGTGGTCGTAGTCTTTCCGTGGCAAGTAATTGATGTTGTTCGTTCCGAGAATTGTTAAGTGGTTGTCTGTCCCTTGGAATTTTATGATGGAAGCATCGTTGCCATTTTCGATGTTCAGTCCGTTAATCCAGATATTCGCGTTACCACTTGATGGGCCGACGATGTAGACGTCATGCAGAGGCGTGGAGGAATTTTCCTGCCGCAGTTCGATATTCTGACCGGCTGTCACATAGACCGTGCCGGTAAAGCCAACGGGCAGCGTATAGACGCCATCGGCAGAAATGGTGGTCGCGCCGAGGGATAAAGTCTGTTGTACCCCTTCCGGCCGTTCTTTATACGAATAGTGGTCGCCGTAATCGCCGCGCAGAAGCAAACGTCCGTTATAGTTCGTCGTGTTGGCGATGTCATCGATTTCTTCGATGCGCTGCTGAAATTCCTTGTTGATGGTCGCGCGGTCGGCGTCGGTATTGTGGTCGTTGGCCGAGTTGATGGCCATAGCCTTCATGTCGCGCAGGTTGTTCACGATTTCCTGAATGCCACCCTCAGCCGTGCGCACGAGATTTTTGCCCGTTTGGGCATTTTCGATGTCCTGATCGAGAGAACGCGTGCGTACGCGCATTTTTTCGGAAATGGCGTACTCCGCCGCGCCATCGCCCGCGCCGTTAATCTTCATGCCCGAGGCGACTTTCTTCAGCTGCTTGCCGAGAGATGTGTCGTTCTTCTTTACCTCGCCAAGTGCCGCCATGGCCGCGCTGTTGTTCATGATTTGCATGCGGGCGCCCTCCTTTGAAAAAATCTTCTATTCATATAATCGGCGATACTCTACAGAAGATTAAGGGGGGTGAAAACTTTATGTGAAAATAATAATTGCGCACAAGTATCAAACTTTAGCTGGGCAAAAATCCCTTGCAGTCGTACAGAGATACCTGTAAAATATAGACAAAGGGGGAGGACTTTATGCTAGAACTGAGTCGTTTCGGAGGTATGGTGATTTATATGCTGTTCTGAGATGTAGGACAGCACCATAAGCCGCATGTGCATGTTTATTATGGCGAATATGAAGCAGTGATAGCTATTGACGGTGAACTGCTTGCGGGTGCTTTACCGCGTAAGCAACTGAAGATAGTTGTGGGATGGCTGGCCTTTCACGAAGAAGAAGCATATAAAGCATGGAATCTTGCTGTGCACGGAGAACATTTTGATAAAATACAGCCAATGGAATGAGGTGAGCTGGATGTATATCAAAGACGATGTATGTTACGCTGGCGCATATGAGGAAGGCATCAAGGTTACAGAGGCCAAACCCTTGCGCGGTGGAATGTTGCTGGTCACGTTTTCGACAGGAGAAAAGCGCTTGTTTGATACCACACAACTGGAGGGGAAAGCATTTGCGCCACTGGCAGATGAGAAAATATTCCAGCATCCTGTGATATTTCATGGCGTTATTACATGGATGGACGGTACTATCGATATAGCGCCGGAGATGGTATACCAACATAGCTATGCCTACGATGACGTGGCGAGCTGAGTAATCTAATCAGACTCAAAAAAACGCTTACGCGAAAATTTACGTAAGCGTTTTTGCATTTAGCCGAGTAGTTGCAGCACGCTGTTGACGTTCTGGTTCGCCTGCGCGAGCATGGCCTGGGTGGACTGGGCGAGGACGTTGGCCTTCGTGTAGCCGTTCATTTCCTTCGCTATATCCGCGTCGCGGATGGTAGACTCGCTGGCCTGCGTGATGATAGTATATTGACAAAAATGTGGCTAAGTACGCGTTTTTGTCAATATTGATGAAGAATGACGGAGCCCCAATAAGGTTAGTAGCAGTTCCCCAGTTGTTTTAGTAGACGTTTGAAGGTGTCCTGCCCGTCGAGGCAGGTGTCGATGAGCCAGCCGTGTTCCTGAGGCCAGTTGGTTAGGCCGCGATAGTAAAAGGCTTTCTTGCGGTCTTCGATGATAAAGGGCACGATGTTGTGGCGCAGGCATTCTTTGAGGGCAATCAGCCTGCCGACACGGCCGTTGCCATCCTGGAAGGGATGGATACGTTCAAAAGCGGCGTGGAAGGCGACGATAGCCTCGAAGTCGATATGCTCCTTGGCGTTATAGGCAGCTAATAATCGCTGGATGCGTGCTGCAACGTCAGCAGGAGCCGTGGTGAGGTGGCCACCGACCATATTGGGACGTTTTTTGTAATCGCCTACGGCGAACCAGAGGAGCTGCGCGTCGCGCGTGTCATGTTTCAGGATATAGTGCAGCTGTTTGATGATGGCTTCGCTGAGTGGTTCCTCAGTGACATCAATGACATAGTCGATGGCGCGGAAATGATGCACGGTTTCGAGGATATCGTCCACGGGCAGGCCGTCGCCTGCGTCTATCGTGGCGGTCTCGAAAATCAGGCGGGTCTGGGCCTCGGTCAGCTGGCTGCCTTCGATGTGATTGGAATTGTAGGTCATACGTACCTGCAGCTCATGGTAGATGCCTCCGGAGATACCAGCCGCTTTCTCTTCGCGCAGACGTTGCAGCAGTGGGTTGTCTGCTACCTGCTTATAGAGTTTTTCCGGCTCACATTGCAGGTAAGCGGCTATCCTTTGCAGTACGCGGGCAGAGAGTTTCTCTCCTCGGCCGATTTTTGCTAAAGTGCGCGAGGAAATATGCAGTTTCTGCGCCAATTGCGTTTTCGTCATGCCGATAGCTGCGAGTTGCTGGTTCAGGCCATCATACGTATACATTTTATCGTCACCCCTTTTAGCTTTACTTTATTATATAAAATAATAGAAAAAAGTAAAGGTTGCGGTACTGAAATAGCTGTAACCTTTACTTTTTGGATAGGTATATTTCACGATAAGCCTGAGTTTTAGCTGAGCAGCTGCAGCACGTTGCTGGCGTTCTGATTCGCCTGCGCGAGCATGGCCTGGGCGGACTGGGCGAGGACGTTGGCTTTCGTGCAGGTGATTTTTCCATGATGATATAGTTTTAGACTATAACTTTAACTAACTATTGCGTATTAACGCATAACGTCGTATCTGTGCTACACTGGGTTCATCAAAGAGAACGAGCGAAGATTGATAAGGAGAGATTGGTATGACAGCACGTAAAGCACAGGCACCGTTTCGTTATGATATTGTGGGGAGTTTCCTGCGGCCGCAGGCGTTGAAGGAGAAACGCGCGGCTTTTGCGCGGGGGGAGATTGAGGCTGCGGCACTCAGGGCGGCGGAGGATGAGGCCATCCGCGACCTGGTGACAAAGGAGAAGGCTGCGGGGCTGCGGGCCGTGACGGACGGCGAGCTGCGCCGCCGTTACTGGCACCTCGATTTCCTGGCGGCGCTGGCGGGCGTGACGGAGGTCAGCGCGGAGCACTGGTCCGTGGCGTTCAAGGGCGCGCAGCCGAAGGCGGCCACGGTCAGGATTACGGGCAAGGTGGATTTCGGCGCGCATCCTTTCCTCGAGCATTTCCGCTTTGTGCAGGAGGCGGCAGGGGACACGCTGGTGAAGTTCACGATTCCGTCGCCTTCCATGCTGCATCTCATCTGCTGCGTGCGCGCGACGGATTACGAGGCCATCCCGCAGTACGTGGACGAGGACCAGCTCTATCACGACATCGCCATCGCCTACCAGCACGCCATCCGTGCTTTCTACGATGCGGGCTGCCGCTATCTGCAGCTTGACGATACGTCCTGGGGCGAGTTCTGCGACGCGCAGAAACGCCAGGCGTATGCGGAGCGCGGCTTTGACCTCGACCGCATCGCGAAAAAGTATGTGGAGATGATCAACCTCGCGCTGGAGGCAAAGCCTGCGGACATGGTCATCACCATGCATATCTGCCGCGGCAACTTCCGTTCCACATGGTTCTCCTCCGGCGGCTATGAGCCCGTGGCAGATACGCTCTTCGGCGGCTGCCATGTGGATGGATTCTTCCTCGAGTATGATTCTGAGCGTGCGGGCGGTTTCGAGCCGCTGCGCTTTATCAAAGAGCAGCAGGTAGTGCTCGGCCTCGTGACGTCGAAGTCGCCCGAGCTGGAGCGCAAGGAGGATGTGATCGCGCGCATTCACGAGGCGGCGCAGTATGTGCCGCTGGCGCAGCTCTGCCTCAGCCCGCAGTGCGGTTTTTCCTCTACGGAGGAGGGTAATCTGCTCACGGAGGCGGATCAGTGGGCGAAACTGCGGCTCATCAAAGAGATTGCCGAGACGGTCTGGGAGGATGCCTGACAAGCGTATCCCGATAGCGAAAAGGAGTGGTGCCTGTGCGGGGCATCGCTCCTTCTTTGCGTATATTGTGGTCTTATTTTTCTTTCCTGCCGTCTGGCTGCAGGGGGAGGCCGCACTCCTGGATGTAGGTGCGCAGCATCGTGATGTATTGCCGGCCGATGGGACTGAGTTCTGTGCCAGTGGGATGGATGTAGCCGATGCCCATGTGTTCGTTGCTCTCCAGCGGTACGGCACAGATCTCGGTGCCATTGAGGTCGGCAGAGAGCACGCCGGAGGAAATCGTGTAGCCGTTGAGGCCGATGAGCAGGTTGAAAAGCGTGGCACGGTCGGAGACGATGATGCTCTTCGGTACCTGCTCGGTGCTGTGCAGTTCTTCGGCGAAGTAAAAGGAATTGTTCGTGCCTTGCTCGTAGGTGAGGCGCGGATAGGGGGCAAGCTCCGCGAGGGTTACGGACGTGCGCCCCGCGAGGGGGTTGCGGCGGCTCACGAAGACGTGCGGCCTGGCGGTGAAGAGCGGCTGGAAGGTGAGCTCCGCGCCCTGCAGGATATGACGCATGACGGCACTGTTGAAGTCGCTGAGGTAGAGCACGCCAAGCTCGCTGCGGTAGGTGCGCACGTCCTCGATGATGTCGTGGGTGCGGCACTCGCGCAGGGAGAACTCGTACTCATCCTCGCCGTAGGCACGCACGAGCGAGACAAAGGCGTTGACGACGAAGGCGTAATGCTGGGCCGAAATGGCAAAGACGCGCCGCACGTTGTGCCCGCCTTTGTAGTGCTGCTCCAGCAGGTCGGCCTGCTCTACGACCTGCCGCGCGTAGGCGAGGAAACGGCTGCCCTCCTCGGTGAGCGTCACGCCGCGGTGCGAGCGCACGAAGATGGTCAGCCCCATTTCCTTTTCCAGCTCAGCCATGGCCTTGGAAAGGCTCGGCTGGGCGAGAAAGAGCTCCTGTGCGGCCAGGTTGATGGAGCCTGTCTGCACGATTTTGATGAGATACCGCAGCTGCTGCAGGGTCATGTCATTCGTCACCTTTCTACGCAATACTTTCTTTTATTTTATATCGCTTATAAAATAGTAAAATTTATTGAAACTCCGTTCATAAAAATGTAAAATACGAAAAGAAAACCTCATCAAATGCAATTTAAACGAGGCGGGACCATGGCATATCCAAAAAGGAAGAATGATGCTTTTTGCTTCGCAAATATTTGCAGTCTAAGGTTCAGCAGGGACGGAGTAATACTATGGAAAATCTTTTCTCTCATCAGGATGATGTAGGTATGGTCGTGCCTGATCTCGAGGCACTTTACGATGATATTACCGACCGCAACCGCTCACAGATTTTGGCCGGGCACGAGTATATTGATACGACGATTGATGATCCGGGCGATACACGGATGGGGCTTACATTGACAATCCGGCCGCATGGTGTGAATGGCGAGGCAGCTGCGTCCAGCATTTCGGAGACGCTCGAGAAGATCAGGGGGATAGAACCAGAGCAGTATTTCTATCCGGCACGGGATTTTCACATTACCTTGCTGGATTTAATTACGGCACGGTCAGACTTCCATTATATGCAGGAGCAGTTGCAGGCGTGCATTCAGATTGCGGAAACGGCGCTGGCGGGGATGCGGCCTTTTGCGATTCAGTTCCGGGGGCTCGCCATCAGCAACGCAGCTGTGCTCGTCAGGGGCTATTATGATGTCGCCTTTGCCCAGTTGCGCCAGAGGCTGCGGCAGGCGATTGATAACAGCATTTTGCCCCACGATGAAAGATACCCGGCACGCAGTGCTCATATGACGGTCGTCCGTTTCCGCCAGGCACTGGCTCATAGACAGGCATTGTTTGACTTTATAGAACAAAGCAGGGATATGGTGTACGGCAGTATCGAGGTCAGGCAAGTGGAACTGGTCTACCATAATTGGTTCGATAGCAGAAAAGAAATTTTGAAAAAATTCATTCTTGTGGGATGATTTAATCAGCATTTCTTAGGCTTTTTGGAGGCTGGCCGTGTCGATGAGGCTCCCATCGGGCAGAAAACTCTTGATTTCCAGTTGGTGTGCATCGCCCTGAAGGGTCAGGTAGTTGTCGGTCTCGGGCTGAGGCGCGACGACTTCATCGAGAGAGTGGTCTTTCCATAAATTGGAGTAGCGGACATTACCGGCCACGCCCGTGAGGATGTAGAGCGGTCCGCTTGCATCACGGCGGAAATCACGGATGTGGCCGCGGTTGCGGTAGGTGTGGAGGTGGGCTGAGAGCACGAGGTCGATGCCGTGTGCGTCGAAGAGCGGCATCCAGGCCTTACCGTCGTCGCTGAAGCCTTCTTCACGGTGCCTGTCCGGACGATTTTGGAAGGCGTACTGCAGCGGGTCCTTGTGCATCAGTACGATGTTCCAGATGGCATGGCTGCTGGCGATGTCCTTTTCAAACCACGCCTGCTGCTCGGCGAGCAGACCGGGATAGAAGTTCTCTGTCTCGTCCTCCTGTGTGTTGAGTACGATGAAATGCGCAGGGCCGTAGTCGAAGGAATAATAGTAGTGCTGGAAATGCTCGCTGGCCACCTCCGGCACGGCGAACTGGGCGAGGTAGGCTTTGGGCAGGCGCACCTGCCAGTTTTTATCATATGTCTCGTGGTTGCCCATGATGGGGGCAACGGGGATGTTCGCCGCGAGGGGGGCAACGGCATCGAACCAGGCGTTCCATTGCTGATGATCCTCGCCGTTGTCGACGAGATCGCCCATATTGATGAAGAAATCCACGTCAGGGTTGCGGTCATAGGCATTGCGCGCGAGCTCCTGCCAGCCGCTGTAGTCGTTTGACTGCGAATCGGGGAAGACGAGTGCGGCAAAGCGCTCGCCGCTATCGGTATGCAGGGAGTGCCAGCCGTTCGCCCGTTCGCCGTCACGCAGGCGATATGTGTAGGAGGTGCCGGGCGTAAGCCCCTCGATATGGGCAGTCTGGAGATAAATGGAAACGCCATCGTCGGTATAAGGCGCGCTTTCGGCAGGAATAGTCTGGAGCATATCACTGCCATCGGCGTGAAACTCGATGCAGGGTTCTTTCGGTGCAGTATCTGCCTGCCACATGATGGTACGTGCCGTCCGGTTATCTGCCGCAATGATCTGCCGTATGTTGGCAGCATCGAGTTCGCCTTTGACCTCGTCCGTCCAGCGGTGTGCGAGACGCTGCAGTGTCTCGCGCTGCCACCAGATACCGCCCGCTCCGGCGAGGAGCAGTGTGCCACCTGCTGCCTGCAGGAATCTGCGTCGCGAAATTTGTTTTTCCATATCCAGTTACCTCTTTCTGTTTCCTCTATCATAAAGGAACAAAATGAAATAAGCAAATACCTGGGTTTTATTTCATTCCATGCCTTTTCTCTATGGAAAAGAATAATGGATTAAGTATTCGACATCCTCCTCAGGTTGCTGTACAACGTTTTATCAGCAAAATCCTGCGACGGGAAGCTTTCGTCGCAGGATTTTTTGTTTATGCCAAATATGCTAAAATAAAAGGAAAGGATCATGAAAGGGGCAATCTTTATGGAACTTCGCGTCCTTCGTTATTTTCTCGCCATCGCGCGGGAGCAGGGCATCACGCGTGCGGCAGAGGCGCTGCACATCACGCAGCCGACGCTGTCACGGCAGATTGCCGAGCTCGAGGAGGAACTCGGCGTACAGCTGTTTGACCGCTCCGGACGGCGCATTCAGCTCACCGATGAGGGCATTCTCTTCCGTCGCCGTGCGATGGAGATTCTCGATCTGGTCAATCGCACACGGGAAGAAATGACGCAGCAGGACGAGCTCATCGAGGGCACAGTATCCATCGGCTGCGGTGTGCTGCGTGCCTTTCAGGACCTCGCGCAGATCATCGCGCGGTTCCGGGAGATTCACTCACATGTACATTTTGAAATATACACAGGCAATGCGGACGATGTGCAGCAACGTATTGACCAGGGGCTGCTCGACCTCGCCCTCTTTATCGAGCCGGTGGCGTCAGAGCCCTATAACTATGTGCGTTTTCCGGGGAAAGAGCGCTACGGCGTCCTGCTGCCGGCGGATTCGCCGCTGGCAGAAAAAGAGGCGGTGACCGTCGATGACCTCGCAGGCCTGCCGCTTATCGTACCCTCGCGGGCGAAGGTGCACAGCGAGGTCGCCAACTGGCTGAGCCGGGCGAAACAGCCCGTTGACATTCCCTTTACCAGCAATCTCAGTACCAATGCCTCCATGCTCGTCGCCGCACATATGGCCGTCGCCATTGTCGCGATGGGTTCGCAGCCCTATGCGGATCCAGCCAGGCTGACCTTACGCCCGCTTTCGCCTGAGCTATCCGATACGGCGCTGCTGGCATGGCGCCGTCAGCAGCCATACCCACGCGCCGTGACAAAGTTTATCGAATTCGCGCAACAGGAAATCCCAAAAATCGCGGAAGCATAAGAAGATAGCAGCGGGATAAGAAAAGTCCGGCATATTGTGCCAAGCCTTTTATGTGGGATATACCGGCAGAAATCATGCTTAAAAGCTATACATAAGGGTAAAGAAACAAGTATTCGACATCATGAAGCTTCCGGCGTACAATAAAAGCTGTAAATAAAGAGTATAGTTTTTGAAGATGAAGGAGGAACCATCCATGATGAAAATGATGATACTGGCTGCACTCGCTCAAATACCATATCACGACGGCAAAGAAGAACGGCGTGACGAAGGACGAGATGGTCGAGATGCTCACGCAGATTGCCTTCTATGCTGGTTGGCCGAAGGCCTGGACGGCGTTCCGTATGGCCAAAGAAGTCTACGCAGATGAGGCAAAGTAAATGGCGGAGATGTGATGAGCATGAAGGAAGTCATCGATCCGGTCGCGCTCGGCTGCTGCCTGCGCTCCTGCGGCAGCCAGACGGACGAGCAGCAGGCATTTCTGGAACACTTTGAAAAAGCGGATACCCGCATGCGGCGGCGTATGCTCCAGCGCAAACGCCAGGACATCCTGCACTTGATTCACGAAAAAGAGAGCGCGCTCGAGCAGCTTGACTATATGTTGCACCTGTTGCGATAAGATGAAATAAAATTTGACTGGGGGGATTTTTATGAAGCGGTTCCGTCTCGACCTTTTGCTCGCGGTGTTGTTCCTGCTCGTCATGGGCTTCCGCGTCCTGACGCCGCTGCTGCATGAGGTGCTCGGCATCGTCTTGCTCGCAGGCCTTGCCCTGCATCTGTGGTGGAACCGCGCGTGGTTTGCTGCCCTCGGACGCGGGAAGTGGCGGCGGCTGCGGGTCGTGCAGGCGATGCTCGTCGTGCTGCTGCTCGCGAGTACGCTGACGGCGCTCGGGACGGGGCTCATCATCTCGAACCATGTGCTACGCGCCTTTTGGGCCGGCAGTGCGCTGCATAGCAGCATCCTCGTGCATCAGCTGCATGTGGCGAGCGCGTATTTTATGGCTATTTTCCTCGGCATGCACATCGGCATGTATTGGGCCGGCCTTTGGGCGCGCCTGAAGACATGGCCTGTGCTGCGGACGGTGGAGGCACATCCGTCCCTGCGCTTCTGGGTCCTGGTGCTCATCGGCTGGGCGGGCTGCGCCTACGCGCGGCTCGATCATTTTGGTGACCGCATGCTGATGCGGCACGTCTTTCAGACGCCGGCGGGCAGCCTGCCAGGAGCGGCGGTGTATCTCTTTATCCTCTGCCTGCTGGGGCTTTATGCCATTGCGTTTTATTATCTGCAAAGGCGCCTCGCACGTCCAAAGCAGCCAGTGCAGTTAGTCGTAGAAAAAGCTTCCTGTATACTAATAAATGAGCGCAGGGGTTGACTAAAAAACGTACCTCATGTAAATTCAAATCTATTACTGACCAGCTCAAAGTTAGTAAAATTTGAATAACGAGGTACGTACCATGAAT
>Ga0256405_10004989_pt1 | contig 23773 bp, 21 predicted proteins | sample RumenRJG_02DNA_FD_189096 | JGI IMG/M metagenome (GOLD analysis project Ga0256405, IMG submission 189096) | Bovine rumen microbial communities from Lethbridge, Alberta, Canada - RJG_02 | ecosystem: Host-associated > Mammals > Digestive system > Stomach > Rumen | place: Canada: Alberta... | reverse complement strand
AACGATAAATTTTCAAAGAACTATAACATAATTCATATATCTCTAACTTACTTTTAGGTAAGTATGAGGTTTAATAATGGCCAAATAATTATTATTAACTACTTGACAGATTCATAGCTGGTCTCCTACTGGTACGGGCTCAAGTCCGGCGTCACGGATATCGTACTGGCGGACAACGTTCCTTATCCGTCGAAGAAGACTCTTGAATACCTGAGAGACGAACTCATCGAAGGACGGCTCGATCCGTTCTTCGGCGAGATCCGTTTCCAAAGCGGAGATATCCAGAAACCGTACACCTATCTCCCGCAGGAAAAGATCATTTCCATGGACAGACTCGTCGAGAATATCCGCGGAACGATCCCGGATAAGGAGGAACTCATCGAGGAAGCGAAAGACTTCGTCGACAGCTCCGGGGTGAAACAATGAAAGTCCTCTTATTGGCGGATAAGGAAGAGCCGGGACTCTGGGACTACTTCTCCAAAGACAAGGTCGAAGGCGTCGATCTCATCGTCTCCTGCGGCGATCTCAAGCACGAGTATCTCGAATTCCTCGTGACCCTCGTCAACAAGCCCCTCCTCTACGTAAGAGGCAACCACGATACCTCCTACGACAAATACCCTCCGGAAGGCTGCGACTGCATCGACGGGGATATCCTCAAGGTACGCGGCTATACTTTTCTGGGTTTAGGCGGATCGATGAGATACCGGGAAGGCGACTGCATGTATACCGAAAAGGAGATGGAGAAACGGATCCGGAAAGGGAGAAGAAGGATCCGCAAGGAAGGCCCAATCGATATCTTCGTCACCCACGCTCCGGCCAGAGGATATGGCGATCAGGAAGACCTCGCCCACCGCGGTTTCGAGTGCTTCAACACCTTTATCGATACCTACCATCCGAGGTACATGTTTTACGCGCACGTCCACGAGGAATACGGTCACTTCGAAAGGATCCGCGTCCACGAAAGCGGGACCATCCTCGTAAACGCGAGCGGTTCCTACATCCTTGACCTTACATCCCAAAGTAATTGACACAAATGCGAATACAGGTGTCTGAAGTGCCGAATGCGGCTTCGGATGCCTGTTTTTCTTGTGTTCCGGCAGAGAAAGCAGAGGGTTGGACTGTATCCTGATACTATGTTTCGATAAGCGGATCCATGACGAAAAAGATCTTGAGATCGTCTGGAGATTTAAGGATATCTTTACCGTAGAAAAATAATTCAATATGAAGAACGCTCTGTTGGAATCATCACCGGCAGAGCGTTTCTCATAAGAAAGTTCATTATTTTTTTAGTTCCTACTTGACAGAAGCAGACCTTTCCAGTTTCGGAAGGGAGCATGTGATGATGGACTACTTTCTGGAGTTCTACTTTCCGGAGAAGAAAGTCCGTTACATCGCAGTCAGTGATAATGAAGATACCGAGAGAGGGTTAAGTGATCTTGTTCCGGTCAAGAACATCTTCAATGAATGGTTCGCCAAGGATACCAGCAAAAAGGTGAAGAATGCCCTGCATGCCAAGCATTTGGCAGGAGAGAGGACATTCACCTATGCACCGTTGGGATACAAGAGGGATCCTGAAAAGAAGAACTCCATCGTCATCGATGAAGAGACCAGATGGATCATAGAGAAGATATTCTCAATGGCAGCGCACGGTGCAAGTTCCGCAAAGATCACAAAGACACTGATCGAGGAGAAAGTACCGACACCCGGATATCTGCTGTATCAGAAGTACGGAAAGTTCGCCAACATCTCCTACAAAAACAAGAAGAAGGTCAGGAAGCCTAAAGAGGAATGGATCCGTGTAGAGAACACCCACGAAGGGATCATCGATAAGGATGTCTTCTATCAGGTACAGGAGCAGATCGCATCCCGAAAGAGAAAGATGAAGGATGCGGATACGCAGATCTTCGCCGGACTACTGAAATGTGCAGACTGCGGATGGGCATTAAGCTATGGAGTCAACCGTTCCAACAGGACACCGTGGGCATACTACAACTGCACACAGTACAGACAGTTCGGGACGAAGCTGCATAGGTGTACCAGTCACTATATCCGCTATGATGTCCTTTACAGTTATGTACTCTCAAGGATCAGATACTGGGCGAAACAGGCAGAGATCGACGAAAGAGGACTTCTTGAGAAACTGCTGAAGCCCGGTGACAGTGAAAGAACCAGAGGACTCAAGAAACAGACTGCTGAACTGAGGAAAGCGGAGAAACGAAAAGAGGAACTGGACAGACTGTTCACTAAGCTCTATGAGGACTGGTCGGCAGAACGAATCAATGAGTACAACTTCAATATGCTTACACAGAAATATCAGGCTGAACAGGAAGAAATCGATAAAAAGATCAAAGCCATCCGTTCAGAACTGAACACGGAAAAGCAGACTGCAGAGGATACGAGGAAGTGGATCGAGCTTATCAGGAAATACACAGAGCCCACAGAACTGACTGCAGAACTGCTGAACACATTGATTGAAAAGATCGTTGTCCATGAAGCAACAGAGGATGAATTCGGATTCCAAACACAGGAGATCGAGATCTACTACCGCTTTGTGGGCAGGATCGATGAATAGATAACACCAGTATCCTTAAGTAAGGGAAAACGGATAAAAGCTATCCTGATATTCACAGCCTTTTAATAATCAGTGATCTGTTTGGTGTCTCGCTTGACTCATTAATAAAAGGAGATATCGAAATCATGAAAGAAAAAGTTGAAGAAACAAAAATCAAATGCTTCCAGAGGGACAGCAACATCTTTGCAGTACTGATTATTGTATGCATTATATCAGCTTTGCCACTTTATAAGTGGCTAGGTATTCTTGGTGGTGTAATATGGGTAATTATAGCTATCGCAATGTTATATTTTGCTTATAGGGTTGAGAAGGTAAAGAAGGAAGAAGATATTCATACCTACAAAGAGATAGTAGCGTTCACAAATGGGGAAAAACTTGATGGAATCGAGAAAGCTAGGGAGAAAAGCAAAAGACAATATGGACCAATCATAAAGCTTTTAACTGGTGCAGTTGTTGGAGTTATTGTTGCTATGATTCTTTCTCTATTTATGTAAAAAACATTATTATGATTGTATCAGGAGAGAAGATTAGATTAAATCTTCTTTAGATTAAATCTTCTCTTTTTCTATAGACAGACTACTATTATCGATATATAATATAAGTGCGAAAAATGTGTATATACACAAATTTAGGAGATACATATGATAATCGAAAGAAGCCTTTATTTAAACAAGCTTATCGAGAGAAAACACAATAGACTAATTAAAATCGTGACAGGAATAAGAAGATGCGGCAAATCGTTTTTGTTGAATGAATTATTTGTTGCTCATTTGATTGATAGCGGAGTTGATGAGAATCATATTATTCGATTGTCTCTTGAGGGCGCACAAGGTATGCCATATCGAGATCTTTCTTATACTTTTCAATATATTACTGATTTAATTACTGACAAAAAAATGTATTACATCATTTTGGATGAAATACAGATGATGGATGATTTTGTTGAATTATTAAATGGGCTTCTTCAAATAAAAAATGTAGATGTGTATGTAACTGGAAGTAATTCAAGATTTCTTTCTTCGGATATAGCTACTGAGTTTAGGGGGAGAGGTGATGTAATTCAAATGCATCCACTGCGATTCTCTGAATTTTTAAGTGTATACGAAGGTGACAGACAAGACGCATGGGATGATTATTTTACTTACGGAGGTTTGCCACAACTATTCACATATTCTAGCGAAGAATCAAAAATTGATTATCTTAAAACTCTTTTTGATACAACATACAAGAGAGATATCATAGAAAGAAATAAAATAAGAAATGAAGAAAAACTGGATATACTTTTAGATGTTATTTCATCAAATATAGGATCGTATACAAATCCAACAAAACTTGAAAAAACATTTAAATCGGAAATGAAGGTAAACTTTTCGCATAGTGCAATAGATAATTATCTCGATTGTCTTGAAGATGCTTTTTTAATCAGAAAAGCTCATAAATACAATATTAAAGGGAAACAATACATAGGGACTCCTTATAAAATATTCTTTGAAGATGTTGGCTTAAGAAATGCTAGACTAAACTTTAGGCAAATCGAAGAGAACCACATAATGGAAAATATTCTGTACAATGAACTTTGCATTCGAGGATATAGTGTTGATGTAGGTATTGTCGAGCAATTTGGAAAAGACAAAAACGGTAAAACAATACGAAAAGAATATGAGGTTGATTTTGTGGTAAATAGAGGCAGTGAACGATACTATATTCAATCAACTTTTAAAATGAATGATTCGTCGAAAGTCCAGCAAGAAAAGAATTCGCTTAAAAACATAGATGATTCATTCAAAAAGATTATTGTTCAAAAGGATTATTTAAAGCCTAAAACAGACGATGATGGGATTATCAGAATAGGTCTGATGAATTTCTTACTAGATGACGATATTTTAAGATAAATCCTAAAATTGTGTTTATACACAAATTATGCAATTTATGTTGGTTATATTGGTAAACTCGGAACACCATTTTACCAACATTACAAACATGCGCTGGAAATTAGAAGAGGTAGTAATAAATGATCAAGATTTTATTCGTTTGCCATGGCAACTCTTGGATATAGAATGAAATGCCTTGAAATATCACGGTTTACAGCATTTTGCAAAGCATATTTTCAATATTTACCACAGTTGTACCACAGATAGAGCTTCTTCATGAAAGGATTAAAGAGAAACTACACTGCAGATAGTTTCTCTTTTTCGTTGTAATATGACACATACTTAGGACGTGTCATTATGTGTCATAGGTATGTCATGCTTAATAATTATTATGAATAAAGGCTTTTCAAATTATTTATGACACTATGACACTTCTTTTTCTTTTCGGATACCCACTTATAGGGTAGTAAAATATGTGTCACATGTGTCATGGGGACGCTGTCCCCAACCCCCCTGGGATTTTAGTCCATATCGGTTCCTAAAAAGAATGAAGAATTTTATTTGAATAAGTTGTTGACAAACTGTTAACGCTTACAATATACTGTGGGTGAAATGAAACGTTTTCGATAACGTTTCCAAAGGTGAATATGATGACAATTAAGGACATTGCAAGATTATCTGGCTTTAGTGTAGGCACTGTATCTAGAGTAATTAATCATCATCCTGATATCAGTGAATCAACACGTAAAAAAGTACTAGAAATCATTGAACAAGAGAAGTTCCAACCGAACATAACAGCTAGAACTTTAAAACAAACAGTTGGTAGTTCGATTGCAGTTTTCGTTGTTGGTCACAGCAATCTCTTCTTTGCGGACTTAGTTGAAAAGGTTGAACAAAGACTTCATAGCAGTGGAGAAGAAGTCAATGTTGTATACATTGATGAAAGAAGTAATCCACTCATTGAAGCGATACGTGCCCAACAAGATATGAAGCCAAAGGGAATGATCTTCTTGGGTGGTAATATCAATGAATTTAGAGAAGACTTTGGAAAGATTACAGTACCATGTGTTCTTCTTACAAACTATGCAAGTTCATTGTCATTTGATAACTTATCTAGTTTCTCGATAGATGATGAAAAAGCTAGCAAAGAAGTTGTGAAATATCTTTTGAAACATGGGCATCGTAATATCGCAGTGCTCGGTGGTTCAAAAGAATCATCTCAAACAAGTAACCGACGTCTTGAGTCAGTTGAACAAGAACTTCGAGAACATGACATTCCATTTGATGAATCCAAACAATATATTGAATGTCGATATTCATTAGAAGATGGATATAAAGGAATGCAAAAATTGTTAGAAACAACACTAGAAACAACCGCAATCTTTGCCCTAAGTGACACCATTGCATTCGGCGCAATTAGAGCGATTAAAGATGCTGGGAAAAGTTGTCCTGAAGATATCTCAGTCGTTGGATATGATGGCATCAATGTTGGTAAATATGCAATTCCAAGGTTGTGTACGATTCGTCAGAATACAGAATTACTTGCACAAAAAAGCGTAGATAATCTCTTATTGAGATTGAACTATAAAGAGAAGATAGCACATGAGCTCGTTGAGTTTGAGTTTATAGAAGGTGAATCCGTTGCTTTCTTGAAAGGAGCAAAAGAATGAAAAGAGGCGCAGGTATATTACTTCCAATCACCGCTCTTCCTTCAAATTATGGAATTGGAACAATGGGAAAATGTGCCAAAGATTTTGTGGATTATCTGAAAGAATCCAAACAATCTTATTGGCAAATATTACCACTAGGTCCAACAAGTTATGGTGACTCTCCATATTCAGCTTTTTCTTCTTTTGCAGGAAATCCATATCTAATTGACTTGGAGCTATTGATGGAAGATGGATTGCTTGAAAAGAAAGAAATCACAAGTCAAAAATGGGGAGCACAAAAAGATGATATTGATTATGGAATCATCTACAATAGTCGCTTCGTTGTATTGCGAAAAGCAGTAAAAAGATTATTTCAAAAAAGAAATGAAGATGTAGAATCGTTCATTCAAAAAGAAAATATTTGGTTAGATGATTATGCATTATATATGGCGATTAAAAATCATCTAAATGATATCTCGATTGCGGATTGGCCAAAAGAATTAAAGTACAAAGAACCAAAGGCAATCAAAGAAATCAGAAAAGAACTAAAAGAAGACATCCAATTCTATAAAGGTGTTCAATATTTATTCTTCCAACAATGGGATGCATTAAAAACTTATGCGAATGAAAATGGAATTCAAATCATCGGAGATTTACCAATCTATGTCGCAAGAGATAGCGCAGATGTATGGGCATCTCCTGAACAATTCCAATTAGATAAAAAAAGAAATCCAAAGGCAGTATCGGGCGTTCCACCTGATTACTTCTCAGCAGATGGACAACTATGGGGTAATCCACTATACGATTGGAAACAAATAAAAAAAGAAAACTATCGTTGGTGGAAGAAACGTCTCAAACAACAATTCCGTTTCTATGATGTATTAAGACTAGATCACTTCCGTGGCTTTGAAAGCTATTATGCAGTCGATGCGAAAGCTGAAACAGCGAAGAATGGCAAATGGAAAAAAGGTCCTGATTATGATTTCTTTAAAAACATTCAAGATGTGATTGAAAAAAAAGAAATCATCGCGGAAGACTTAGGTAATTTAACACCTGCTGTATATGAACTATTAGATAAGACTGGATATCCAGGCATGAAAGTATTGGAATTCGCATTTGATCCAAATGATAAGTCTGGTAAATATTTACCACATAGATACACCGAAAACAATGTCGTCTATATTGGAACGCATGACAATGAAACATTACAACAATGGTTTGAAGAAGCTAATCCAACACATGTAAGAAGAGCGAAAGAATACTTCAATATACATGAAGATGACGAAGCTAATTGGAAAATGATTCAAGGTGCTTATCGAAGTGTAGCGAAATTAGTAATCGTTCAATTCCAAGACATTCTTGGCTTAGGTAAGGAAGCGCGAATGAATCAACCATCCACAATTGGTGGAAACTGGAGATGGCGCTATGACAAAAAAGTATTTCCAAAGAAATATGCAAAGAGACTCGAAAAGCTTGTTGAGATGTATCAAAGAGATGAATAGAAAAGGATATAAGATATGACAAAAATAGTATTAAAAAATATTGAGAAGGTATATCCAAACGCAACGGATACAAAAAAGAAGAAAAAAGATAATCCGGAAAAAACATACAACCTTCGTGTTACAGATGAAGGTGTTGTGGCAGTAGAAGACTTCAATCTAGAAATTGATGATAAAGAATTCATTGTTCTAGTTGGACCTTCAGGATGTGGTAAATCGACAACATTGCGTATGATTGCTGGTTTGGAAGATATCACAAGAGGTGAGTTATACATCGATGATGAATTGATGAATGACATTGAACCAAAAGATAGAGATATTGCAATGGTATTCCAAAACTATGCATTATATCCACATATGACAGTCAGACAAAATATCGCATTCCCATTAAAGCTTAGAAAGCTACCAAAAGAAGAGATTGATCGTTTGGTAGACCAAGCAGCGGAAATACTTGGCATTACTGATTATTTGGAAAGAAAGCCAAAAGCGTTATCCGGTGGACAAAGACAACGTGTCGCAATTGGTAGAGCGATTGTCAGAGAACCAAGATTGTTGTTGATGGATGAACCACTATCAAATCTTGATGCGAAATTACGTAACCAAATGAGGGCTGAAATTATTAAGTTACGTCAAAGAATCAATTCAACATTCGTTTATGTAACACACGATCAAACAGAGGCGATGACACTTGGAGATCGTATCGTCATTATGAAAGATGGTAGAGTTCAACAAATTGGAACACCACAAGAAGTATTCGATCATCCAGTTAACTTATTCGTAGCAGGATTTATTGGGACACCACAAATGAATTTCTATGATGGAGAACTTATCAAAGATGGTGAAACATACAAAGTGAAATACCAAGATGCAGAAATTGCTCTATCAGAACAAAAACAACAAAACTTAAAAGAAAACAATGTACAACCACAAAAAGTCACAATTGGTGTTAGACCTGAACATATCTTCTTAACAAATGAAGAAGGCCAAAGCATCAAAGGAAAAGTGGATGTTACAGAAATGATGGGATCTAGCATTCATGTACATGTTAGAAATGATGAAAAAGAAAGTATCCTAATCATTCCAACATTGGATATCAAATACAAAGGTATGCTAGATATGGGCAATGAGATTTCATTCTCATTCTTCAGCAATGCAATTCATGTATTCGATGAAGAAGGAAATAACTTGGAATCTAAATAGGTCATAAGTAAGAAGAAACTTACTTTATAAAAAAATGTTCAAAAAACATATGGAGGTGAAGAAATGAACGGAAAGAAATTAATCAAACTAGGATTAACATCTTTACTAAGCGTAGGCCTCATCGCTTGCGGTGGTAATAGTGCTAACAACGGTGGTGGGGAAGCTCCTACTACTGAAAACAAGGAAGTCACACTAAAAGTGTGGGCACCATCTGAAGACGTTGTTGAAAATGGTTGGCTAGCAAAAGAATTGGCGGCTTTTGAAGAAGCACATCCAGAATGGAAAATGACATGGGATGTTGAAGGCGTTGGTGAAGACCAAGTGAAAGAAAAAGTTACTACAGACGCTGAAAATGCTGCAGATGTATTCTTATATCCAAACGACCAAATCTCATTCTTATTATCTGCAAATGCAATTGCTAAGTTGGGTGGCGCAACACTTAATCAAGTTAAATCACAAAACTCTGCTTCAGCAGTAGCTACAGTAACATATGAAGATGCTGTATATGGTGTACCTTTCACACCTAATACATGGTTCATGTACTATGACAAACGTGTCTTCTCTGAAGAAGATGTTAAGAGCTTAGAAACAATGCTAGAAAAAGGCGTTGTAGCATATCCATTAAACAACAGCTGGTACTTCGCAGCACCATATGTAGCAAATGGATGCACATTATTCGGTGAAGACCAATTAGATCAAGCAGCTGGCATCGATTTCTCTGGCGAAAAAGGTGCACAAGTAACAGCGAGATTAGTTGAACTTGTAGCTAATCCTAACTTCAAAATTGACGCTGATGGATATGGCTTAGCTGGTTTAGGTGATGGTTCTATCAATGCAATCTTCACAGGTTCTTGGGATTATCAAAACGTAGTTGAAAAACTAGGCGAAGAAAATGTAGGTGCAGCACCTGTTCCAACAATTGAAATCAATGGTGAAGCAAAACAAATGAAAGCATTTGCTGGTACAAAAGCAATTGGTGTAAATGCTAACTGCAAGAATCCAGAAGTAGCTGTAGCTTTAGCAGCGTTCTTAGGATCAACAGAAGCTCAACAAGATCACTATGATATGAGAAATACAATTCCAACAGAACCAACAGTTAACGTAGGTGATGACATTGTCGCAAAAGCAATCTTAGATACAATGGATTACGCTTCTATCGTTCAACCAAGCTTCCCAGAAATGGGCAACTATTGGGATCCTGCAACAGCATTAGCTAACGAAATCATCAATGGTCAAGTTACAGCTGATAACGCTGCAGAAAAAACAGACGCAGCAAACGCTACTATGAATGGTAACGCAGTTGAATAATTAATAAAGACATGAATGAAGAATGCGGAAGGAATGTCTTTCCGCATTCTTGTCTTAAATAAATGGAGGAATTGCATATGAAAGATAAAAATATATCAGTAAAAAATGCGATTAAATTTGGAGATATTTGGACAAGACTATCCATGCTTGTGATGGGTAGTGGTCTATTTATGCATAAACAAAAAATCAAAGGGGTTCTTGTTTTCTTGTGTGAGCTTGCCTTTATCTTTTATATGGCAACTCTTGGAATAAGCAGATTAGCACTTTTTGGATCACTTGGTACCCAAGCCCAACAAGAAGTGTGGAATGAAGCGAAAGGTGTATATGAATATGTACAAGGTGATAACTCACAATTAATTCTTCTTTATTGTATTGTGACATTATTTGTCATTGCGGCTTTGGCTGTATTATGGATCATTCAGCTAAGACATTCTTATAAACTACAAAAACAATTGGAAGAAGGAAAGAAAGTTCCTACATTTATTGAAGATATTAAAAATCTATTCAATAAAAATTTACATATCACATTAATGACATTACCTATCTTAGGTATCTTGGTATTCAATGTAGTTCCACTAACATATATGATTTCCATGGCATTTACCACTTATTCAAAAGAAGGAAATCACTTGGTCTTATTTGATTGGAATGGCTTAACGCAATTTATTAAAGTATTGAGCTTAAAAGGATCTATCGGTAAACAATTTAGTAGTGTATTAAAGTGGACAATCATTTGGGCAATTTTTGCGACATTCTTAAACTATATCTTAGGAATGATTCTAGCGTTGGTAATTAATCGTAAAGATACAAAAGGAAAAGCATTCTGGAGATTCTGCTTTATCTTATCGATTGCAGTTCCACAATTTGTATCACTAATGATTATGAGAACGATGCTACAACCACAAGGTGCAGTGAATGTTGTATTACAGAATGCTGGTTTAATTACAGAACCATTACCATTTTGGACAAATGCGACATGGGCAAAGATGACAATCATCATTATCAACTTGTGGATTGGCATTCCATATACGATGTTACAAGTTACAGGTATCTTACAAAACATTCCTGCAGAATTATATGAAGCAGCGAAGATGGATGGTGCAGGACCTATCACAATCTTCTTCAAAATCACGCTTCCATATATGTTATTTGTGACAACGCCATATCTCATCGCATCCTTTGTAGGTAATATTAATAACTTTAATGTTATCTATCTATTGTCTGGTGGTGGACCTACATATGTTGGTGACTCAGCTGGCCAAACAGACCTATTGGTTACTTGGTTATACAAACTGACAATTAACCAACAATACTACAACATCGGTGCTGTTATCGGTATTCTGACATTTGCGATCTTATCAGTTATTACACTAGTGACATATCGCAATTCAAAATCATATAAGAATGAGGAGGCGTTCATGTAATGAAAAACACAAAGAAAAACAAAAAAAACGCACCTAGCATGCGTAAAAGAATTACAAATTTATTTGTGCATTTATCATTGGCAGTACTAGCCTTCATTTGGCTACTTCCAATTATTTGGATTGTCCTAACAAGCTTCCGTGCAGAAAAGGGTAGTTATGTAAATTCATTCTTCCCTAAATCATACACATTGAATAACTATATAAAGCTATTCACAGATAGAACTGTATTAAACTTCCCTAGAATGTTTACAAATACACTTATTATCGCAATCTTTACATGTTTAATATCTACATTCTTCGTTGTATCTGTGGCATATAGTTTATCTAGAATGCGCTTCAAGATGCGTAAGCCATATATGAATATGGCAATGATACTTGGCTTATTCCCAGGCTTTATGTCCATGATTGCACAATATTATTTATTGAAGACAATGGGACTAACAGAAGGAGGAATGATTCGTATTGCCTTGATCATTGCATATAGTGCATGTGCGGGTATGGGCTTCCAAATTGCGAAGGGTTATTTGGATACCATTCCTAAATCAATTGATGAAGCGGCAATTATGGATGGTGCTTCGCAATGGCAAGTATTTACTCAAATCATCATGCCACTATCGAAACCAATTATTATTTATACAACTTTGACATCATTTATTGCGCCATGGGTAGACTTCATTTTCGCAAATGTATTATGTGGTGCAAATTCGAAACAATTCACAGTCGCAATTGGATTGTGGAATATGTTACAGAAAGAATATATTCACCAATGGTATACAGCTTTCGCAGCTGGTGCAGTTGTGATTTCGATTCCTATCGCAATCATCTTCTTACTCATGCAGAAATATTATGTTGAAGGTGTAAGTGGAGCTGTTAAAGGATAATTACATGATGAAAAAAAGATTTCTCAGTATTGTCCTACTCATCAGTTTGTGTTTATCTGGATGTTTTCAAACAAAGAATATATCTCAGATGGAGAAAATTAATTCTAAACAAATGGCGAATATTACTTCGCCTTTTACAACCACTTACGAAGTTTTTTTATATAGCTTTTATGATAGTGACGGGGATGGGATTGGTGATATCAATGGGTTGATCGAAAAACTCCCATATATTGAAGATTTAGGTTTTACCTCCGTATGGATGATGCCAATCCACCCTTCACCTACTTATCATAAATATGATGTAAAAGATTATTATGAAATTGATCCACAGTATGGAACAATAGATGACTTTAAAAATCTCATTGCAAAATGTAATGAAGATAATATCAATGTAATCATTGACTTGGTGTTAAATCATACATCCATTGAACATCCATGGTTCCAAGAAGCGAAAGCTTACTTAGAGAGTCTTGAAGATTGGCAAACACCAAGTGTGGATGAATGTAAATATATTGATTATTATCATTTCTCAAAACAATTACAAACAGGCTATGCACGATTAGGAAATTGTCCCTACTTCTATGAAGCACGCTTTTGGGAAGGCATGCCAGATTTGAATTTAGATAACCCTTCAGTGAAAGAAGAGATTCGATCAATCATGGAATATTGGTTGAATTTGGGTGTGGCAGGTTTCCGCTTAGATGCGGTTACTTCTTATTACACAGGTAATAGTGAAGGAAATGTCGCTTTCTTAAGATGGCTTACTGAAACTGGTAAAGCAATCAAAGAAGACTGTTATTTTGTTGGAGAAGCTTGGACAAATCAGAATGAAATAGCGAAGCTATATGAAAGTGGAATTGATTCGCTGTTTGATTTTCCATTTGGAAATGTGGATGGAATCATCCATGAAACAACATTAAAAAATATAGGCGTTGATGCATATGTTGAAAAACAAATAGCGGAAGAAGATTATTATTCTTCAAAGAATCCAAATTATATCAATGCGCCATTCTATACAAACCACGATATGGCTAGATCTGCCGGCTATTACGCAGGCGATAGTGATGCGAAGGTAAAAATATCAGGAGCGCTTAACTTATTGATGAGTGGAAATGTATTTATCTATTATGGCGAAGAGATTGGCATGAAAGGTGCAGGCAAAGATGAAAACAAACGTGCGCCAATGCAATGGTCTAATGAAGAGAATTGTTTAGGGCCAAAAGATATGGATTCTTTTGAGATGAAATATCCTCCACTTGATGAACAAGAAAAAGATTCGTATTCGATATACAACTATTACAAGCAAGCAATTCATTTAAGAAATGCTTTCCCTTCTATTGCGCATGGTAAAACAAATATCATCAAAGAATTGAGCAATCAAGATTGCGTTGTATATCAAAAGACATATGGAGATGAAACGGTTTATATCATCATCAATCTCAAAGATGAAATAAATTCAATTGATTTATCCTCTCTTGAAATAAAAGAATTATCAGGAGTCTTACAGACAACAGAAGATAAAATAGAATGGAAGAATAAACAATTAAGTATACCTTCCTATGGTATAGCGATTTTAGAAAAATAAGAGATGGAAATATCAATTCTTGTGATAAGAATTGGAAGAAGTATTAAGTTATGTATCAGAATTATATATTTGATTTATATGGGACATTGGTTGATATTCACACCGATGAAAATCAACCATCTTTATGGCAAAAAATGAGGGATTTATACGTTATCCATGGAGCGAGTTATGACGCAGATGAACTTAGAGATACGTATCATTATCTTTGTAAGAAGAAATTAGAAGAAAGTAATGAGAAACATCCTGAAATAGATATAACAGAGGTTTTTGTTGAACTTTACGAACAAAGAAAAACAAATAAGGGCTTTCCCATTTCAAATCCAAAGACATGGGCAGAAGCGATTGCTTATAACTTTCGAAAAGAAAGCAGAAGTCATTTAGCTTTGTTTGAGTATACAATACCAATCTTGGAAGAATTAAAAGAAAGAGAAAAAAATATTTTTCTTTTATCGAATGCACAAACATCATTCACGATTCCAGAAATGCAGACATTAGATATTCTAAAATATTTTGATGGCATTTATATTTCTAGTGCGCATGGGATGAAAAAACCAGAAACGAAATTCATGAAAAAACTAATAGACAATCATCGATTAGAAATAAATGAATCTATTATGATAGGAAACGAATTTGGGACAGATATCAAAATAGCGCAGTCATTCCATATGAAAAGTATATTCATTAATAGTGATAATCACGCTAAATCAGAAATAAAAACACAGTTGAATAAATTCAAACAAAAAGAATTGATTGGGATTGTTGATATGAATCATGTAAAAAGTGAGATATTACAAATATATGAATAAAAAGAACAGGAGATAATCATATGCCAAGTTGGTTAAGAGATGCAGTGTTTTATGAGATATATCCATCATCTTTTTATGATAGTAATGGAGATGGAATAGGAGATATCCAAGGAATCATTCAAAAACTAGATTATGTGAAAGAATTAGGATGTAATGCAATCTGGCTAAATCCTTGTTTTGATTCACCCTTCTTAGATGGTGGTTATGATATAAAGGATTATAAAAAAGTTGCGCCGCGATATGGAACAAATGAAGACTTAATCAATTTATTTCATCAAGCCCATCAAAAAGATATCAAAATCCTATTGGATCTTGTGCCTGGGCATACAAGCGACCAACACCCTTGGTTTGTTTCAAGCAAACAAGACACAACAAATGAATACGCTGGGAGATATGTTTGGACTAGCAATGCCTTTGAAGGAATTGCGAATAGACCATATATAAGTGGGATGAGTCAACGTGCAGGAGCTTATATGTTAAATTTTTTTGCGTCTCAACCGGCATTGAATTATGGCTGGGGAAAAGTTACAGAAAAATGGCAAGATGCTTATGATAGCCCAAATGCATTATCCACAAGAGAAGCGCTAAAAGATATTATCCGGTATTGGTTAGATTTAGGATGCGATGGCTATCGTGTGGATATGGCAGATTCCTTAATCAAAGAAGATGATGATAAAAAACTAACAGCAGCGTTGTGGAAAGAAATTAGAGAGATGTTAGATAAAGATTATCCAGAAGCGGCTTTGGTCAGTGAGTGGAGTAATCCAAGACAATCTATTAGTAATGGTGGATTCCACATGGATTTCTATTTAGATCATTGGCATAACGGATATAACACACTACTAAGAGATTATGAACCAAATGAAATAGATAATTCTTATTTCCTAGCAAGTGCAGATAGAGATATCAACCGTTTTCTAGATGATTATTTACCAAAATATAATGAGACAAAAGAAAATGGTTATATTTCTTTTATGACATGCAATCATGATACACCCAGACCGGCAAGAACGTTGTCTCAAGATGAGTTAAAAATTGCGTATGCATTTCTTTTTACAATGCCAGGTGTTCCATTTCTATATTATGGGGATGAAATAGGAATGGATTATTTAGATGTTGATAATAAAGAAGGCGGTTATCATCGCACTGGTAGTAGAACACCAATGCAATGGAATCACGAAAAAAATCTTGGTTTTTCTAAAGCCCAAGAAGAGGATATTTATTTACCAGTAGATATAAGAGATAATGCACCAACGGTTCAAGACCAATTAGAGGATAAAAAGTCATTATTGAACATCGTAAGAGACATCATTCATTTAAGACGTACATATGATGATTTAAAAGCAGATGCACCATTCGAGGTAGTAATAAGAGATAAAGAAAAACCATTTGTATATAAACGGAAAAATTTGTTGGCTGTAGTGAATCCATCTCTCGAAGAAAAAACGATAGATATGAATATGGATATTGCGGCGGAACCAATATATACAATAGGGGATGCATGTAAAATAGAGGCCACTATAAAAGTAGGAAAACAATCTTTTGCATTGTTTAAAATTAATATGCATGAATGATATATGAATCTATTATGCGGCACTAGCTGCGGCAGCTTGTTGCGCTTCGATTTCCAATTATATTGCGACAATAATAGATACAGTTAATTCATCACTTGCGCTCATATAATATGTTGCAAGAATTAAGATGATATGAAAATATCTTGTCTTCTTTCCATAACGGAAGAAGGAACGATAATCATCTTTTGACTGCAAATATTCATCAACATCTAAAAAAACTGATAACAATTGATCATGATGAATTCCCAAGTTGGCAAGAATAACCAAGGCAACATATTTATAACTATGTTCATATTAAATATTTGCAAACTTTAATCGCTCCTCAAACAAAAGCGTACGTTCGCATTTTTCAATTGGATCACCAAGTGAAAAGGCGAAAGCTTGTGCAAGTGATTGCATCGCATTTTGATGTAAAGGAAACTCTTTTTTTAGGAATAAGAAAGCTTCCTCTGTTTCATCTAACAATAGATTTGGATCTCTTTTGTCCATTGCGAATAATCCTGCAAATATGACATCTTCTCTACTTGTAAGAAGAGGATGATCATGAAACATATCATCGTAGATCGTGCAGATAATGGTGAAATGAATGTCCATTTCTTAAATCTAGTCGATGAAAAAGACTTAATGGACTTAATTGATGAAGAGACAATGGAACCTGTAAAGGAACCTGAACCAATTATCATTGAGCCAACTCCAGAACCAGAGCCAGTTGAAGAACCTAAGAAAAGTCCTGTTGGAGCGATTCTAGGCGTATTAGCTTTACTTGCCTTAGCAGGTGGAGGAGCATTCTATTACTTCAATTTCGTTAAGCCTAATCAAACAAATGGTAATCCAGATAATCTAGATGATTTAGATTGGGATGATGACGATGATGAAGAAGAATTCGATGACAATATCGAAGTAGAAAGAATTGAAGATACGGAAGAATATCCAACATTCAATACACAAGGTACTAGTAATGTAACCACTGTTGAAGATCAACAAACAGTAGATGATGTTAAAGATGTTTTATTTGGAAAGATAACTATTACAATGATGAGAATCCATTACCGAAAGTAACGCCACATGTATGCAGACATACCTATTGCAGCAATATGGCGAAGACCGGACTCAATCCTAAAACCCTTCAATATCTCATGGGACACGCTGATATCAGCGTAACGCTAAACACTTATACCCATATCAAGTTTGAGGATGCTAGGGAAGAGCTTGTAAGGTCGAATCTGTTATAAAAAAGGTTAGTGTGTCTGGTTGATAAACTAACCGAAAAGTGGATGTTTTATGGAAATTTGTTGGTAATATTGGTAAGACTTGAAGTGCCTTTTACCAACATGACCAACATTGTTGGTAAAAATCGAGAGGTAGAATGCTATGGCATACCGACCACTCATTTACCAACGTTTTACCAACATTCAGGGAAAAAATATGCCAAATCATGATAAGTTATGCCACGACAGTCAAAAAATGACCTCGAAAAACCGAAGTCAAAAAACGTGGCAAAACGCCGTAAAATAAGGCATTTCTTGGCATAGTAAGGAGCGAAAAAATCGATGGTGAAAGTACTCTTTGTCTGCCACATAATCATATTGAAAATTGTTTATGTTATACATCAACACATGATAATTATCCAATGATTGGTTGGTTTAAACATGCGAAAAAGAAAGATTTAAACTATGCGATTAAATACTATGGTTTAAACGAATTAGAAGGCTATAATTATGGCTTTATTAGAGCTGGTATGTCTTCGGTAGCTAATTTATTTATCGCTCAGATACAAGATTATTTAGGCTTAGATGAAAAGGCTACTATCAATAATCCAGGTACTTTAGGAAATTGGAAGTGGAGATTAACTCCTAAACAATTAGATGACAAATTAGCTAAAAAAATAGCGTATATCACAAAGATTAATAATCGTTCAAGAGTTAAGTAAAACTGTTAGAAATAACAGTTTTTAAATGCATATTTCATATAATAGTTTAAGCACTATATTATAATTACATATGTGTGGAGGTAAATATGCCATTTAATGAAGATGTAATTAAAGATAGTAGAAACTTTTATAATAAAGAAATTGCACCAATGATAAAGGAAAAATTCCCAGAATATGAAAATCGTATTGCGGTTGGTTTAGTTGGAGAGGGTTCTGATTGTTTTGGATACTATGATTCAATATCAAGAGATCATGATTTTGGTACTGGTGTATGTTTGTGGTTAACAGATGAAGATTATTATACAATTGGCGAAGAATTATCTAAAGCATATAATGAAATAGCTTATAAAGATTCAAATCATGGTTTAAGTGCACGTTTAAGACAAAGAAGAGGAGTTATGTCTATATATGAATTTTATTCCAATATACTTTGTGTTGATTGTGATATTGAAAATTGTGAATTAACTTTAAACAAATGGCGTGTTCTAGATCATACATGTTTAGCTACCGCAACAAATGGCGTAGTATTTAAAGATGATTTAAAAGTATTTACTAGTTTTAGAGAATATTTACTTAAACATTATCCTAAAGAAATATTTAAAGAAAGATTAGCTCAAGAATTACACAATTATGCAATGAATCTACAAGTAAACTATGCTAGATGTATGGCTAGAAAAGATTATGTAACTGCTAATATATGTAAAACAAATGGAATTGAAGCTGCAATGCAAATATTCTTCTTATTGAATAAAGTATATCCACCATATTATAAATGGACATATCGTGCTTTAAAAGAATTAGATTATAATAATAATTTTTCTAAACTTATTTATGATTTATCATTAACTGAATTAAATATTGATGTTTGGAATGATAAAAACTATGATCCTAATTTCTTAAATATGGATGATAAGATTGTAATTCTTGCTGAACAGATTGCTACAAATATCGTTGCTCAATTAAGAAACAATGGCTTAACTGATGGCAGAGATCCATATTTAGAAAGATATGTAAATGAAGTACTTTCTATATAAAAAAATATATTGATTAATTATTATATAAGTGTTATATTATAAAAGCATTGTTGCTGAGTTTGGAATACTCCGAATCCTTGCCCGGTTACAATCGAAAATAGAAAAGGAGAAAAAAATGTTAACAAAAGAAGAAAAAGCTCAAATCGTTAAGGATTACCAAAGATTTGAAGGCGACACTGGTTCTGTAGAAGTTCAAGTTGCATTATTAACTGCTTCAATTAATAAACTTACAGTTCATATGCAACAAAACAAAAAGGATTTCCATTCAAACAGAGGCCTATTAATGATGGTAGGTAAGAGAAAGAGTTTAATGGATTATCTAAGAAATGAAGATGTTAATAGATACAGAGAACTAGTTTCTAAATTAGGTTTAAGAAAATAATGATAAGCAGGGAAAACCTGCTTTTCTTTATATTTTCTTGTGCTATAATTTAATAGTAAACAGGAGTTCATTTATTATGGCACAGATTTTAAAAGAAGAATTAAGAAAGGCAATTATTGAATCTGCTAAGCAGGAATTTTTAAACAATGGTTATGAGAATGCTTCTATGAGAAATATAGCTAAAAAAGCTAATATGACTGTAGGTAATTTATATCGTTACTTTGAAAGTAAAGATGATATTCATAAACAAATTGTTTCTAATACTTTAGATGAAATAGATAAATTATTAAGATCAATTACTGCTAATAAACTTTCTATGGAAACTAGAGTCTTTAATTTAAAAGCTGATATAAATGATCTTAGAAATCTAATGAATCAATTAGCTGAAAAACTAGTTGATATCTATATGCGAAATAAAGTTGAATTTAATATCTTAATGATGCAATCAAATTTAAATAAGGAACTATCTGAATGGTTTTCTTCAATGATATCTTCTTTGATTGAGCAACATTATCTCATTCCTCAATTAAAGATAGATAAAGATATTCTTTCACATAGTTATGCAGCATCTATTTTTACTGGTGTTAAAGAAATATTTTCCTTAGCTGATAATTCTGATGAAGAATCTTTAGTTAGAATCGTTAAAACATATTTAAATTCATATGTATTAATGTTAGATGATGATATTAGAAAGTTGAGTTAATATGAGTTTTATTGAATTTAAAAATGTATCTAAGATTTATAAAATGGGAGAAGTTGAAATCAAAGCTGTTGATGATTTATCTTTTGGAATTGATAAGGGTGAATTTGTTACTATTCTTGGAACTTCTGGTGCTGGTAAGACCACTATCTTAAATCTATTAGGTGGTATGGATACTGTTACTAGTGGAAGTATTATTGTGGATGAGCAAGATATTGCAAAATATAATGATAGTCAATTATGTAATTATCGAAGAAATGATATAGGATTTGTTTTTCAATTTTATAATCTAGTACAAAACTTAACTGCCAAAGAAAATGTTGAATTAGCTTTACAGATTTGTAAGTTTCCACTTGATCCTATTAAAACTTTAAAACTAGTAGGCCTTCAAGATCGTATGGATAATTTTCCATCACAATTATCTGGTGGTGAGCAACAACGTGTAGCTATCGCTAGAGCTGTCGCAAAAAATCCTAAATTATTATTATGTGATGAACCTACAGGTGCTTTAGATTATCAAACAGGTAAACAAGTATTAAAAGTACTTCAAAATATGTGTTTTGAAGAAAGAATGAGCGTTGTTATTGTTACTCATAATAGTGCTTTAGCTAAAATGGCAAATAAAGTTATTAAAGTTAAATCAGGAAAGATCGAATCTATTGAAATTAATGAGAATCCTGTAGATATAGAGGAAATTGAATACTGATGTTTAATCTTGATACTTTTCGTTTAATTAAAAAGACATTTAAGAGATTTCTATCATTAACTTTAATAGTATTGATAGGATCTGCTTTTATGATGGGTTTGATGTCTACATCAACTTTAATGAGAAAAAGTGTCGATGAATATAATGATGAATATGAACTCCAAGATCTTCAAATATATTCTCAATATGGTTTTTGTAATGAAGATTATATTAAGTTAAAACAATCAGAAGTAATTAAAAATGTTTTTCCTTCTAAAACAATTGATTTAGAAGTAAGTATTAAAAACTATGATAATCAAGTAGCTAGAATATCAGAATTAAATAAAACAGTTAATACTCTTTCTTTAATAGAAGGTAGATGGCCTACAAAAGCTAATGAATGCGTCGTCTTAACATATGATATTTATCCTGATTTAATAAATGTGTCAGATAGTATTGAAGTTGTTAGTGAATATGAAGATTATTTAAAGAATAATAAATATACAATTGTTGGAAAAGTTTCAACACCAGATTATATTTCTTTGTCTTTAGGAACATCCAATTATAAAAACAATGAATTATCTTTAATAATGTATGTACCTAATAGTAATTTTATTTCTAAATACTATACTACGATGTATATTACTTTAAAAGATGCATCTGAATATACATCATATACTAATGAATACAAAGAATTTGTTGACGAAAAGAAAGAGGAAATATCAAATATTGCTTATGAGCAAGAATCATACTTAAAGAATAAAATATCTTCTGAAATGCAAGAAAAGATAGATGAAGCTCAAGAAGAATTTGATAAGAATAAAAAAGAAGGTGAAGAAAAACTTAGTGATGCTGCAAACAAGCTAGAAGAAGCTAATATTCAAATAGTTACTTATGAATCTCAATTAAATTCGCTTTCAATGATTATTAATAGATTAAAGAGTACTATTAATGATAATCCAGATGAAATAGATAATGGTTTAAATGATGCGAATTCATTTTTAGCTCAATATAATATAGATCCTAGTATTCTATTTTCAAGTGAGGTACAAGAATATGCGAAAAGTGTATATGAAGAATCCCAAAAACAATATAATTATTTATATTATCAATTAAGTAGTGCTAAAGCACAATATGAAAAAGGACTTAAAGATTATAATGAAGCTGTTTTAACTTTTAATGATGAAATAGCTAAAGCTCAAGCTGATTTAAATAAAGCAAGACAAGACTTGCAAGAACTACCTAAAGCAAAATGGACAATCTTAGATAGATCACAACACTATGCAAGTTATATGTTTGATAATACATGTAAACAAATGTCAGCAATTGGATATGCATTACCTGTAATATTCTTTTTAGTTGCTGCACTAGTTTGTTTAACTACAATGAAGCGCCTTATTGATGAGCAAAGAGGGCAGATTGGTATATTTGTTGCCTTAGGTTTTACAAAGACTCAAATCATAGGTAAATATGTCTTATATGCTCTACTTGCAAGTTTTATAGGATGTAGTATTGGTATAATTCTTGGTCAATATTTATTTACTACAGTTATATATCACACATGGAGATTAATGTATAATCTTCCTGATTTTAAATTAAGTTTTCCATTAAATTATTTATTCTTATGTATTATTTCTTTTAGCTTATTGATGAGTTTAGTAACTGCTTATGTAGTATATGCAGCTTTAAAAGAAGTTCCTGCATCTTTAATGAGACCTAAAGCACCTAAAAATGCTAAAGAAATATTCTTAGAAAAAATAGCTTTAATCTGGGATAAATTATCATTCACATCTAAAATTACTGCCAGAAATCTATTTAGATATAAATCACGTTTTTTAATGACAGTTATTGGTGTTGCTGGATGTACAGGACTATTAATTATAGGCTGGGGTATTAAAGATTCTATATCTGATATAGTATCTATTCAATATTCACGTATTTTTAATTATGATTATCAAGTTTATTTAAAAAATGATCATCATATTGATGAAAACATTGAACTACTAAGACAAGATTTTGATTATGAAGAAGTAGTTAAATATATGTCATATACTACTAAAATATATTTATCTAATGATGATGATACTGCAAATATGATTGTCATTGATCCTAGAGATGCATATATAATATTTGATTTTTTAGAAACTGATAAAAAAACTCCTATTAAACTAAATTCAGAAGGTGTTGTATTATCAGAGAAGTTTGCTAGAAACAATAATATTAAAATAGGTGATTATATAACTTTAGAATCTTTAAATGGTATTAAAAAAGAAGTTAGGGTAGAAAACATATGTGAAATGTATTTCCAACATTACATATTTATGTCTAATGCTTTGTATGAGAATTTATTTGAAGAAAACGTTAAAGCGGATATTATCGCGATAAAGACAAGTAATCATGAAAAAGTTGTTAAAGATGTTCAAAAATTAACTGATTTTGAATCAATTGTTGATTTTTCTAGTGTCATATCACAATTTGAAAATATGATATCAGCTTTAAATCTAATAATTGCAGTTATTATAATTACCGCAGGATCTTTAGCTTTTGTAGTGTTAATGAATATAACACAAGTAAATATTTCTGAAAGAGTTAGAGAAATTGCTACATTGAAGGTATTAGGTTTTAATAATAATGAAGTGAATTTATATATATTTAAGGAAATATTAATTTTAA
>Ga0256405_10004987_pt1 | contig 23784 bp, 21 predicted proteins | sample RumenRJG_02DNA_FD_189096 | JGI IMG/M metagenome (GOLD analysis project Ga0256405, IMG submission 189096) | Bovine rumen microbial communities from Lethbridge, Alberta, Canada - RJG_02 | ecosystem: Host-associated > Mammals > Digestive system > Stomach > Rumen | place: Canada: Alberta... | reverse complement strand
AAACTATTGAGAGGATGAAATGCGCGGAATAATCACATACCCGTTACTGAACTGCGCCGACCATTTTCAGACGGCGCAGAATTTTTTCGTCCAAAATTTCCAAAAGCTCCCTGCATATACTGAACGCCCTGTCCAGATGCTCCTGCGTAGTCTCAGGCTTCCAGAGAGACCTCAGCTTATGCCCTCCCGCAGTCAGAAGCAGCGTTCCCTCATCCTCCTTCAGCCTGACACCGGCAGCAGCATTTACACACCCCATGATAGCATCCCCGGCCACCCTCGGATGTCTCGCCCTGTACGGCATCAGCACAAGCTCCTCATCCAAAGGCAGAGGATTGTTCAGCCTCTTATGCGTATGCTCCGCAGACCACTCCCTGAGCCGACATATATCCCTGCATGAACGGTACGCAAGAAACTTCAGCACAGTCTTCAGAGTCACATCAATAACATAGTCGCTCCCATCTCTGAGATACACATGCGTCGCATCACCCTTCTCAGTGTACTCAGGCACTAAAGCATCAATTTCACGGTTTTTTGGAAAATCCATTTCCCATCCTCCTGTTTGTAGAACTTCTGTTCTTTTTTAATTTACTTTTATTTTATCACCGTGAAATAAAAAATCAATAGATGAACCAATTTATTTAAGTTTCAATTAGACTTTTTTTTCAAACATTAGATTTTCAGTATTAATTTATGCAAATTTTTCTGCATCTAACCCGATTTCAAATCTCCTGCTATGCGATATTCCACTCCAGCTTTTCCTGCTCCGTAATATGCCTGTAAAACGCGCCGCATGCGGAAGATACCGGCGGTATGGCAAATCTCTCAGGGTGCAGCGTGCCAAGCACAAGATAATCATTGTCAGGAATCAAACCAACCGGATAAATCAACATCGCTTTTAATATCAAATTCTACTGTATGATCCTTAAAGGAATGCCAATCATCCTTATCCTCCAAATCTTCTTCTTTGACACTGACAACATAGATATCCATTTTTTTAAATTCTTCCTCACTATACCGCGACAAACAATCCATCGCTTCCTGTTCCGCTTCCTCGCAAGTATCAAATACATCTGAATCATCACACATATTTGTCTCATTATCAATTTCCAGAACTATATACTTGACCATAAATATTCCTCCTCGCCCTAATACCATTCATCATAGTCGCTTGCTTCAGTCTAGCATCACTCAATTATCGGCATAGCGTTAAGTGCCATTGCCAATTCTCTCTTTGCATTTTTGATCTTCTTTTTATATTTTATTACATCCAACAGCACTTTTTCACAATTTTCTTTCTGCATCGTTGTAATAATGTCCAATCTTAGCCTTGCCCTTGATGCACCTACATAAAATCGCTGAACAGCTTCATCCCGAAATGTACTTTCATCAACATCTATAAGAATGATTGCATCTGCTTCCAGTCCCTTATATTTTCTGCATGTTGTGAATATTTTTTTCTTAAAGCTGCCATTTGTACAATCTCCCGAGAGAATACTATTTGACTCACTTTTGCATGTCAAAATGACTATATCTGTTATTCCTTCCTCTTTCAAATCTTCTATTATTTTTTTTACTCTTTCGACTACTTCCTGTGCTGTTTCTCTAAAATGGATTCTCGCAGGAACACCTTTTATTGCTCCGCCATACAGCTTTGGCGTTCTTTCAGATAAAGGCTTCAATGATGTTATAGCGATATTTTCCGTGTTTCTGCAATTTTTATATAACGTAATTTTACAGTCAGCTTCACTAATGAATTTTGGAATGTGCGTTGCCTGAATAAGCTGAAGACGGTCATAAAATACATAGAAAGTTCCGTCTACTTCATCATTATAGATAACTGCATCACAAATGGTCTGAAGTAAATCCGCTTCTTCTATTTCATCCCGCCCAAAATCTTGACCTTCGTCAACAATCACATGTCGGTAAGGGAATGTTCCTGATATATACATATCTTCTACATTATTTTTTGCAGCTTGATAGTCAGGTTTTTCCGTTTTCGCGACGGTGCAGGCAAATTTATCTATCGTCATGTAATCTATCATCTCATGTGAATACTCACGCTCCAAATAATCTCTAAGCATCACGTTGTAACAAAGAAACAGAACTTTTTCACCATTGGCTGCATGTCTTGTTGCTTTTTCGACCGCAATCATCGTTTTCCCGGTTCCGGCAGCACCGTTGATTACGGCCGATTTTTGCTCTACCAAATAATTTAATATCCCTGCCTGTTCTTTAAGCAATCTATGAAAAACTATCCTTTTTAAATCATTGTCAAAACTTTTTGCTGGAAACACATTAAACTCAGGACATATAATCTCTCTAATAATATTTCGTACATCCTGTTCACTAAGATTCGTCCTTATGTGATTCTCAAGCTCAATGTCAAACAAAGCTGCAACATAAGGCTCAGGATTATCCAGTGCCTCCATAGTAAGCGTAATTGCCCTGTCTGCCTCTTTAGGAAACTTAATCCCTCTAAAATCATCTTGAGAAACAGATGGAAACCAAACTGCATGTAAAAACTTGCATCGTCTAGTAATATCTTTCAACGCACTATTCTTTACGACGGTAAACAAATCCCATTTATTGCCTTCAGCCTGATTATAAGGGCCTCCATGTTTCATAATACGACCGCTGGCATATTTCCAACACCCACCATCATATTTCACCGCGCCGGCTTTGGCCTCTAAACACAATAATCCTTTTGACTTATTAAAGATAACGAAGTCTGTTTCGCCTTCGTGTAGCACATTATCCTTCACATACACATTCTTGAAAGAATGAACAACATAATAGTCAGCCGGGAGTTTTTCCAGCGCATCAAACATCATTCCCTCAAGACTGGCAGGATCATAATCACGTGCCACATCAGGTATCATTATTGCCATATTACTTTCCCTTCAATACAGATATTATTTCCTCGGCAGATGTATCCCCTGAACCAAGATAATAACACTTCCAATCACTCTTTGAAGCTAACAAATATTCTTCTCTGTTCTCAACAGTAAAAACCATTATCTTAGCCTTTGGCCAATACAGGTCTACATTGTAATAATTTGAATCCCCAACAACCTGAAATGTACCCCCCTGGCATGGTTTTTCTGCTGTTTTATATATCTCAACATTATCAATCAAATTTTTTATTATGCTTTCTTCGTGCTTATCTGTTGAAAACTGAAGCATATTTTCCCATATATCTTTATACTCTGTATTTTTTAAATCTGTTCCCGGCTCAGTTATACATATATTTTTTTCTTTCTTCTTTGCTTTTCCTTTTTGGGATATAATTTTTTCACATTCATTTTTGTAAATATAATCTGAATAAAAACCTATTTCCCTCTCCTCATATGTCCCAATAACTGTACCTCTATCCAAAAAAACATTATAATGCTCACAGCTTGTTTCAGGTACAAGAGTGCACGCATAGCACGCAGACAAATTTAGCGAATCACGTCCTTGTCCCATACTCAAACTGCAAACAGGATCATTGGAACAACTTACTGCCCCCTCAATAGCCTTCCTAAAAATAGCAGGGAATGTATCTGCCCTTCCTTGCCGAACAAGGCCACCAAGCGTCCCCTCAGAATCACCGCTTGCCGTATATATCAGAATACCTGACATACTTTTCCCTTCAGATGCTTCACTGCAATATATTCTTTCTTTTATTGACGCTATATTATACCCACATTCAAAACTGAGTTGTTTCATCAGTAAATGTGAAAGCGTATGCAATAAAAGGAATTTTGCTGTAATTGTTCGTGGCCTGATGGCTCCATAATATGATTTGGAATAGTTGTCATTAAGTTGCTCAACTCGATGCTGTATCTTTGGATTTTTTGTTCGCCATAAATCAATAGCCTCTTCATCCAATTCTATAAAGATTCCTTCTCCTCTGACATCATATCCGGGATACCAGTTAGTATCATCCTCTTTTATATCAACCTTTTTAATTTTCCCGTTATTATTTAAGCTGTCCTCATCTAATGGCTCTAATCTTGAAAAACCTACCAGAGCCTGAACTTCTCTGACTTTGTGAATCAATGAAATATTTTTTACATGTGGCAATCCATATTGAGTAATATCTGTTTCTTCACGCAAAAATTCTCCGTTTTTTTCTCCCTGTACTACTTCACCACTCAATGCTTCATACTCTTCTGCCCTATATTTAACACTGGTAGTAGTATACCCATCATCAGATGTTCCACTCCACCTACGCATCAAAACGGGTTTTATAACATCAGCACTCTGTCCTATATCCCTGCCGATTTTTAATGCAAATTCGTCAATCTTATCATAAATAATTTCCTCCTTTTTCTCCTGAGTAAACTCCATGCCGCAAGAAGCAAAGGCTTTTATATGGGCTTTTATATCTGCGGTAATTTCTTTCTTTAAATCAGAAAAAAATTTACTTCCTTGAATTTTTGCCGTCAGTAAACTTGAATAAGGCGGGATAACCAATGAACTTACTTTAATCGGAAAATAAACAGATGAACTACCACGTTGTAAAACGTGCGGATACTCATTGCATGACTCCTTTGTATTTTTCCAAGGATGCCTGCCGCTGCACGTGAACCCATACTTTAATCCAGTCTTCTCGTCAAGTTCCCTTAAACCATCTTTATCAAAAGCACCTTTAAGTGTAGCCTTCGCGTTGCAATTTTCGCATTTGATAGTCAAACCTTCTAATCCTTCGGCAGAAGACGCACTTGTAGTTAATCTTAATTTTGGATTTTTACATACACTTTTTGCCGTGGGTTTATTTCTGGCATGAACCCACTTCACCCATGGAAAATCATCAATATGTCCACATCCACATGCTGTAATAATACGTGCTACAACCAGCTCCTGCGAACATGATGGACATTTTAAATGCTTTATCATGTAAGGATCATTTTCGCCATACTTCTTGTATATGGGACTCATTTTATATTCATTTATCCACTCATTTAAAGGCTTGAATGCTCTGCATCGCGGGCAAAAATACCACTCAGGAAATCTGGAATATGCAATTCCAGATTGATATCTTACGTCATCTTTGCTACCCGGCATTCCAAAGAAATCTACATGAAGCACCTTTTCAAGTCGCTCATCATGTATTTCAACTATACTGCCTTCCCAAGTTTCAGGTGCTGCAGTCATTAAAGTTTGATCAGGAAAATCGACCATTGCCCCAACGCCATACTGAAGAACAGCCTGTGCCGCTCTTACCGAGTGTGTAAACTTGTTTAATGGTTCTTTTTCGTATCCAGTATCCATATTATCAATCCTTCCAGATTAACACACTGCTTCCAACAGAAACATCTACATTTCTCATTGATGTCATTGTATCGAATGCATTATTGTTTTTATTAGAATTATAGACTTTCATTAACATCGACTCACCATCTTCAGGAGATTTGAACATATATCTTTCACCATAAAAGAAATGGTTTTCATCATACCCCTTTTCAATATTTTCCCAGTATTCCAGAAGTATATCTATTTCTTTTCGAATCTCAGATTCATCTGTATCCATTCCCGGGTTAATCCTTTTTATTATGTCATTATTCCTTGCAACAATATATTCGACGATTGAATTTATCTCCTTCTTATACTTTGCACGATTAAATTTACCTGCAGCATCCTCCGGCGCAAGCGCAGGCGACAGATGCCTAAGTAAAGCAATTACAACGGCATGCAATGCCCTGTCTCTTGCAGGTTTCGAAAATGGTGTTACACCTGTCGGCTCGACATATTTATAGAATGATTCATGATATCCCATAAATTGTTCATAGTGTGATCTGTCCCGGCTTTTTGAACTGTCATACATAGTAAATGCCACTCCTGGGAAAGACCTACCCACACGGCTCGATGCCTGAATATATTCGCTTGTCAATTTTGGCTGCCCGACCAATAACATTACGTTCAAACGTGCTACGTCTATACCAACAGAAATCATATTTGTAGCCAACAAAATATTGGATGGCCATCTTTTATTTTCAATATTTTCCTTGCTGTACGTGCGTTTTTCAAGTTTATCTAAAGTTTCATTTAACTTCGTTGTAGACACTCGACTTGTAAGTTCATCTGCACTCGTAATAATACGCGCATCTTTTTTAGTTCCAAGACGATACGCCATTCTTTTTATAAAGTCTTTGACGTCATCATCAACAAGTGTCGAACATTTTCCTAATTCTTTTAAACTATTAAAATAAACTGCCAATGTCCAATACTTGTCTTTAATATCATATGGCAAATCCATTGTGTTTATTTTTTGAAGCAGCGCAGCTATGGTCCTAATTTCCATCATAGCCTTAGTTTTGCCTGAAGGCATTAATCCCACATATTTTCTTCCATACACTCCCTTTTCATAATTTATTTCAGATTCACGAGCAAAAAAGGAATCCTCTGCATCAATCCCGGGATGCGGAAATTGGCAAACGGCTCTATCATATAAAGAAGAACACTGCTCTGCTGCTCTTCTTATTGTAGCTGTGGAAGCTATAATTTTTGTCTTGGTTCCTTTACTACGACAAATCAAGTCAATCGCAGCCTCATACAAGCCAACCATTGTTCCCAACGGACCTGAGATTAAATGCAGCTCATCCTGAATAATTAACTCAGGGACTCTATTTTTGCCTCCAAGTCCAAAAAAAGCTCCGATTTTCGGGTTCCAAGGTAACATAGCAAACTTATCTACCGTACCAAACAATAGCGTCGGCGGATTCATGTATAATTCCTCATCAACAATCTGTACCGGAAGAACTCCCTGTGAATTATAAAAGCATGCTTCCTGAGGGCAATACATTTGAAAATGAGTATTACCTTTCATACTGTAGCCCCATTGTCCAATCGGCTTTTTCCCATTTTTGTCTTTGACCATTTTCGTTCCACACCATGGACATTTCAAAACCTGAAACTTATTATGGCGATCCTTCTGATAATCAAGTTCATCTGCACGTGCCTTAATCAAATAATTTAATTCTTCCTTAGCTTTATTATTCTTATTAGGAGTATGTTCACTACCAATCCACAATCCAATGGTTATAGATTCTTTCCCTAAATCATATTTCCCGTAAATAGGCTTCCTATCCGTTGCATCAACGCGGATATACTCACATGCGCAAATAAGTGTAGCTGCACGGGTAAATTGCTGTGCTGCCAATAATCTCAGTGTATAGCGCATAATAACAGTAGTACCGCCTGAATTATCCTTATACGCTAACCGCCTAAAAAAAATGGAGAATGCCGTTAATCCAAGATATGCTTCCGTCTTTCCTCCACCTGTTGGAAACCAGATCAAATCAACCAGTTCTCTGTCACTTGAAGAATCATCGACTATTGATTTGATACTCATCAACAAAAACGCTATCTGAAATGGTCTCCATGAATACGGATCTTCAATTATTTCTTCAATCGTATAATAATCAATTTTATCTAATAACTCTGTTAATTGTTCATCATAGGGATATCTATTTACATCCGATGTTATTTCCTGGAGTTTTAAATGTGCACGTTGCATAAACATAGCTCTGTTTGCCAGTTGAAATGCATCCCAGACAAGTTCATTATTTTTTAATAATTCAATACCTTCATGCATTCTTTCAGAAGCCTTTTCACAGCCGGATATATTCTTTTCTGCAATGTATTGATACTTAGTATTCAAAGACGCTGCTTTTTCTTTAATCTCTTTAATCCATTTATCGTATGCACATACAATTGATAAAAGTTTATCAATTTTTTTACTTTTCTCCTCTTTTACCAAATCCGACATATATTTCATAGACAATGCTTCTTTGTTTACTCCCGAATCTATAGGGATATTAAAATCCATAGGTGGGACTTCACTTATCGGGAAATATTCACTATATATTTCTCCTTTTCCGGTTGAATCAATATCCCATGCGATTGAAGTTCCTAAGCCTGTCCCATATACTTTTTTATTTCGATATTGGAGTGCAAGGGATTGTTCTTCGTCACTTAAACTTGAAAAATCAACATTATCTCCATAATCAATAAAAGCAAAGTCATTATTATCACTGTTGATCCTTATCTCAGGCTGAAATAGACACTTCGTCGCACTAATTTTATCAGCATTGTCATTTACCAGCATAATAGTCAATGACCATATATCTCCGCCTATGTTTCTCCTTAAGGCCGTTATTTTTGCATCTGTTCCATCAAGTTTTTTGTTCTGATCAATATAATCAGATTTTGAAAAATCCAACTTAACATCGCACTGATGCGGAACTCTAACATACCCATAACGAAGCTGATCAGAAAGTTTGTACATTAGATGAATAATTCCATACTCATCTAATCCAAGTAAATCTTTCTCATGCAGCATACTTACAATTTTTCCGTTTATTCCACCGGATGTTAATCTAAGTGTTTTTTCTTTTCTATCCAAATAAACATAGTTAGCAATCTCCAGAGGGAGTTCATAATTCTCCGGAATATTACCATATGGAATACGACAATCATTTGATAATGCTTTTTTATACGTGGCAAATTTTACTTTACAATTAACTTTTTCGCTCTTTCCATTAACAAAAAAAGTTATTCCCATAGACGAAGGCATATTTTGCGCAGCTAATCCGATTTCTTCATCAAGATTATCTTCTTCGGCATCTACATCAGAATTATGCCGTTTTACAAATCCTTCTTCTTTGGATTCTGCAAATTCGTCCTCCACCGGATTATCATCATCATCTTTATCCTCAGTACACGACACATCATTATTATCTGCGTTAATCCTAGTATCCTTTGGGAAAATAACACCAACTGAATATCTGCTGTTTGGTGTATCCGTAATAAGCTCGTGCTCAGCATCAGGAATTGAAATTTCAGAGCCAGGTCCTAAAAGTTCATTTTTCACAAGCCTTATATATTCATCACGAGCCTCTATCATTTTTAACTTATCAGACATGTTAATCCCCCTCAATACGAAATCGGTCTATTAGCCATTCCTATCGGAACAGTCATTTCAACTCTTTTTATATGTTCTATTCTTTTTATTTCCGCAATGGAATCTATTTTATTTAAAATAAATTCCATGTTTGAACTTGTTTTATAAGTGCGCCCACTTAACTTGTCAACTATAGCATTTCCAATCTGCTCAAGTATTTTTCTTCTAATTGCCCTGATATTTCTACATGCCTCAAATATTATTTCCGGATTGTTTTTCAATTCTTCAATACCCGTAATATTACCAATGTGCCTTATGGAGTCAATATCTCTTGGTCCAACAGTATGTGAGTCCTCATCAATCCAATTTACAATAGTTTGCTCATGAACATTTACCCCATCTTCAATCATCAATTCGGCTATCTTTCTTGCTGTCAGTTCTTTTTTATTCATGTATTCAACTAATGAATTTTTCCATAAATTCGATTTTATATAGTCCTCTTTTGCAGTTTTCTTCAACTTATCTTCAGAGATCATTTTTATTAAGACAGCGCTAACTATATCTTTTGTATCATCATTACGCTTAGTAAAAACTATTGAATCTCCTTCACAAAATTCCTGTGCTTCAAGTTCTTTTACAACACCTACCGCTTCATTCAATACATAACCTTTATAATGTTTACTAAAATATGCTTTTGTATCATCATCAAATAATGCTACCGCAATTATGTCAGTATTAATTGAACCTTCATATCCTGTATTACTTCTATTATTTATAGAGCTGTATGTCAAATCAACATCAGAAACAAATTCCTCCATTTCTTTTTCAAAATCATTTGCACGTTTTTCTGCGTTAGTAATACTCTTTCCATCATCCGCTACTTTTACATGAATCGTTGAATTTTTTTGTAGCTGTACATTCCTTTTTTGATATTCTTTTTTCTTAAACTCGTAGTTCGCCTTTTCACACCTATACAAGACAGAAACAATCTCAGCCGCAGCGTTACACCTGAAAATGTTGAACCCCTTTTCTTCGTATTTGTAATCTCCTAAAACAACAACACAATCATATCCTCGTGAATTATCAAATTTATTAGCTGTAGTAATATCTAAATACCTTAACAGATATTCAGGAAATATCCCTGATTGTTTTAAAATGGTTGCATAATAAGCTTTATAAACAACAACTGCTGTCCTTCTTTGGAAAGAATTTCTCAAATATTCGCTCAACCAACCATATTTTCCTGTATTATTTCTTTTCTTTTCATGAATTTCAATTAACAAATTAATAATATTACGTACATATACCTGTAAATGTTTTGGGAAATCTGAAGACAGCCTTTCCATATTTTCTAATTTTTCGCCTGGAGTATTTACAGCGATAATTCCACTTTCCTTCATCGAATAAAAAATTTCCATAGGAAAAGGTGCCGTAATAAACAAATTCATCAGTGAACATGCAATCTTAATAAAAATATCTTTTTCATCAGTTTTGTATTGGTCTCTCTTTATACGCAATATGTCCTTTTTAAATGCATTATAAACTTCAACATCTATTCCATTATCCTTAATCACAGTTACCTTATTATTTTTATTAATTATTTTATTAACTTCACTTGAAAGTTTCATTGCATGCATGTTTTTTTCTACACTGACTTTCTTGGCATTTTCCAATAAGAATTCTTTTGTGCATGCAAATATCTCAACATCTTCAGTATCAGATAAAAGCCCAAGACCCAAATCACTATCCATTGATAAACACAGATAAATATATTTCAAAGATTTACGATTTATCAATTGAGGCAAGTCAAAATAACCCCTTGATATAGGATTTTCACCAAGTACAATCAATCCTAAATGTCTTTTACCTTTTTTTGACAAAAGCAGTTTTTTTGCTACTGAAACTTTGGAGGTAAACTTCAATACAGGCTCATTTCTACTTGTATTCCCTCTATACCTTATTTCATCGTTCTCAGTATAGTATGAAGCTGTTACTAAATCTAACAGCCTAATATTTTTCCCGTTAAATTTTAAACTAATGTTTTTAACCAAGAAATCCGCTTTTCCACGCTCATTAATAATGACAAAAGAATTATCAAGAATATTTGGTATATCCTCATATTTATAACCAAGTACCTCAATAAAAAAATCATCCCTTATTTGTTCTCTTTTTATTATTCCTCTCCCATCCATACATATTGAATCTCCATTATATGGCTCTATATATCCCCACATACTTTCAGGAACATACTCCGTAATATTACCTTGAAGTTTAACAAATTTCTTCTCTTTATCACCAATACCTATTTCATTTCCATCATAAAAACCCTTAAATTTATATCTTTTATTTTTCTTATAAATAACTATATCTTCATCGGAAAATAAACTAATAATATTTCCTGTTCTTATCTTATTTGAAAGTAAACTAAACATTGTCGCATAAATCAAGATTACAACATCAAAACAAATAGAACCGGTATGCATTACCAGTCCAATATTATGCTCACGTTTATCCATTGTCTGTGTCAAAAATTCACCAAAAGTTTTAAGTAATAGCTCTTTTGAAATTGTTTGTCCTTCTATTTGTATTTCACATTTTTCAAATATTCGATCCATTATTTCCTTGTACATTTATTTAGCACCTTCATTTTCTGTCTTATGTTCAATTATTAAAAGAACATTTTAAGGATATAATTCAATGAATATACAAACAATTCCTGCAACAAAAAATAAAAAGCGTGCAATTAATCACGCTTTTTTTATATTTACGGCAAATACGTTTTTATCTCTTTCACCGCTACCCCTATATCTTTTTTTATATCACTCGCCCAAAATCTAAGCACAATCCAGCCTTCTGCTACAAGCTGCTCATTAACTTCTTTGTCCCGTTCCACATTACGTGCGAGTTTTTTTCGCCAAAATTCCTTATTGCTTCCAACCTCTTCGCCCGGTGATTCCTGATGTCCTCTTGCGTGCCAAAAATCTCCGTCAACGAACACTGCAATTTTATATTTAGTAATGGCTATATCCGGACATCCGATTATTTTTCTCCAATTTTTTCTGTATCTGATTCCTTCATGCCAAAGAGCTGCTCTGAGCATTTTTTCTGGTTTTGTATTTGCGGATTTTATTTTTGACATATTTCGACTTCGCTGTGCTTTTGTGAGTTTATCCATTTATTATCACATCCGTCAGATAAACCTGATCTGCATATTAATATTTATAAACAATTCTTTGCCTTTTAATCTCTCCATCCTTAATTGATAAAATATAACTAGTTTTCCAAAAATTTAATCAACACATTTAATTTAAGGAAATATTTTCCATTTTCTTTATAAACATCAGCAAATCCAGTGCTTTTTCCGCTACTGGAAGACGGAGTATCAAATTTTGTAGTGTTTAGCAACCACTCTTTATATTTATTTTGATCGCTTGCATAAAAAGCCAAAACGTCACCTTTTTTAGTAACAAAAATGTATCCCCCTGAAATTGCGATATTTCCATCCCATTCACTTTTAATTTCCATTCCACCGGCTTTTGCAATCAAAAAATCTTTTAATCTTTTTTCATAATAAAGCTCAGATCCGGCACCTATCTTCAACGGATCGTATGTAACAAGACTTCTATATACATTCTTTAATTTTCTGTTTGAACGCTCTCCTTCAAACGGTTCGTCCAAAGAATAAAGTACAGCATATGCAAGTACTTCATTAGTTCGATCTGCAACTAAACGTAAATTACGTTCAAAAGTTTCGCCTAGAAAATGGTCAAACCTTACAGTGATTTTTTTATTTTTACGAATAGCGCGAACTCGATCAACTGCGTACTGTTTTGATGTTTCTTTATTTATACTACATAATTCTTTAAATGTTTCTTCATCACATCCATCTAATTCATATACAACATTACTCCCATCAGAATAATTGAATAATGCCGGTAAACTTTTCACTCCTGACTTTATCGAGAATGCCACTGGCACACGCATATTATCATTCTGTAATATTTCCATTGTTATATCCGTAATTCCACCAAATACTTTACTAACTTCGGTAGCAGGCGATTTAAGTTTTGTAATAAAAATATTGTTAAGAAATTCCTTTTGTTCGGGAATACCAAAACTTCTCCAGGAAGGTTTTCCATCCTTTCCTGTACCTTGAACCGCCCCTTTTTTACCCTTTGATTCATTATCGCTTTTCAATATATCCAGCAGCTTGTCTGCTTTATTTGCAAAGTCTTCAAGTGAACACGACAAAAGTGGCTCATTTCTATTTCCATAATAAATTTTAAGGGCTTTTACTCCATTTAAATCATTTGATGTAAAATATTCGATTGGAAATCCTTCATCTTCACGCAATATTTTAAGTACAGGCAAAAATGCATCTTTGACCTCTGTAAGTACCCCATTTTCATCATATGATGCAGGCTTTATTTTTCCGGTTTCCATAACACGATAAAACACGTATATTTCTGACCATTCCCCAACATTACCAACCATAGAGATATTGCTGCGTTCTTCTTTTTTTTCATTTGACCGAAGCACATCATTAAGCTCTTTTTCTAATTCTTTTTTTGTGTCTTCTACTTTTTCTATATCGCCAACAATTTCATTAATCGTTCGCATGTAAGATCTCTCCAATCTTTCTTGCTATAGCCTCAATAACATTTACCGTAACGCTGTTTCCGAATTGCTTATACAAATGAGTATCAGATATACCTTCAATATCGTAACTGTCCGGAAATCCCTGCAGCCTTGCCCATTCCCTTGGAGTCATTTTCCTTATATCTTCTTTGTTTATTTCACCCTTAATATGTGTCACAGGCTTCATCGAATGACTTCTATGATCTACTATAAGATTTCTTTCACGCCCCATACCTCCACACACTATTGCACCGGCGATATCATCCAAATCACGTACTTCATAACCAAAGCCGTGACCTTTGGCAGCATGACGTTCCTTATGCCTGCGAAGTGTTTCGAGATATGTAGTGCTTAAATAATATTTAGGTGATATCGGAGCATCATCCATAATATCTCTTATATGGACTTTTTTTTCACTTTTTTCAGGAAAGAAAAATTGTGATGCATCTATATCATTTCTGAAGCAAACAATGTAAATTCTCTCCCTGTTTTGAGGCACACCAAAATCTTTGCTGTTAAGAACCTTATCATAAACAGTATATCCAATTTGTTCAAACGCGCGTTTAATTACTTTATACGTTCTTCCTCTATCGTGAATAGTCAGCCCTTTTACATTTTCACAAAAAATAACTTTGGGTTTGTGATAATCGCATATTCTTACTACATCCTGAAACAATGTTCCACGGCACATTCCCTTATAATCATCATCGAATCCCATACGTTTTCCTGCAAGTGAAAATGCCTGACACGGGAAGCCGGCGAGACATATATCAAAATCAGGTATATCCTTTTCATCTATCTTTGTAATGTCCCCGGCTATATCAAATTCATCATCAAAATTTTGTCTATAAGTTTTCTGGGCAAATTCATCCCATTCACTTACAAAAACCGTTTCAATTTTATTTTTAAATGCGTTGTCAAAACCTATTCTTATTCCACCAATGCCGGCAAACAGGTCAATGGTTTTATACATCAATATCACCCAACAATCTAAAATTTAGCAACATAAATATTATACTCTACAAAGCACAATATAACCGGATATTTTCTTATTCGCCTCCATTTACGAATTTACGTTCTATTTTCTTATTTTATCAATCTATTAACGAAAATGCAATAATAACCTTCACTTCAAAAATAAAAAAACACGACATTTCTGCCGTGTTTTCATTGTTGATTTATCGAATTGTGCTTATGAAATGGTAAACAAAAACTGGACACGCAGGGGGTAAAAATTGGACAAGGCAAAATACAACGTTGGCTGAAAAAACACGGCATTTTCAGCCGTGGTTTTCGTCATTTTTATTAGTCGTAAATTTCTCCATCAAATACATAGCCGCATTTACACCTAACAGAAATGCTTTTGAGGATACCATTGTCGTAAAAAATATCGACCTTTATCTTTTGATGACATTTAGGACACATTGTGGAGACTGTGCCTTTTTCCATTTTCTCCATCTTGGCCTTTCTTGCTAATTGTTTTGATTCTTCTGTAGGGACTTTCATCGCCATCACCTGAACTCTCCTGAAGTAACTTTTCTTAAATCATCATTTTCAAATCCTTTACAGCAATAATCCCAAAAATATCGGATGGGCAAAGCATATATCGTACCGGTTCAGCATTTCATCAACTGAAATATCCCTGTCCGCATTTCTGTAGAAATCCCGAACAGCGGATGTATTGCTGCCTTTGAATTTAATCGCTAAAATTCCGTGTCGCTCAAGGAACTGAATGGCCTGCTTCACTGTTTCTTGCGAATAAGCTCGCAAATCTCTGGATTCGGTAGTTCCTTTTTCTATTACGTTTGTTTTCCAACCGCATTGAAGCTTCCTGCCAATCTGCAGACATCCATCAAAACAGCAACATTATCCTCGAGCAGATATGTTTCGTTCAGGAAGATAATATTTGATGTGTTCTTATTGGAAACGATAGACGATTTCAGGCATTCACCGAGGTATTCCTCAAGGCTCCCAATATGGTAAAATTCCTCCCCCGTATGCAGACAGAATTGCGTATGCATATCTTCCTCAGATTTCTGTCTTCCAGTAAACCGAAGATATTCCTCATACGTCAAAAACTTCATCCGCACCTTTGCAGCATTCTTCCCAAATGCACGATTCGCCCATGTTGCGATAGCATTCATTGGATTCCCAGTGAAAACAATCTTTGTTTTTGTATTGGTTGTATCAAAATCGTAAAATAGATTTGAAATTTTTTCTATTGCCAATTCCGGGCAAAAAGCATATTCAAAATCGTCCAGAAGAAACACACACTCGCGGTTTGTTTTTATGGCATCATAAACTTCATCCAAAGCCAGCAATTTGTCATTGTCGGTCTGTATGTGCCTAAAATTTACCGTAACCGAATTATGTAAAGCTTCCGCTATTTGCGTGAGGCAAACAGTTTTGCCGCACTTGTGGGGACCTGTCAGAAAGACTACTGAATTGTCCCGCATAGCCCGAAGGACTTCATCGTAAGCATCTGATTTAAATGCGTATTTATTTGGTTCTCCAAAGTTTTTCACGTTTAATTCCATGCCAATTATCCATCCGCGTTCTGCTCGTTTACTGTCATTAGCGATTCCAGATAAAGAATATCGTCCAGCATTTTCTTTTTACTTTTGCGTTCAAGCTGCTTTTCGACCCCTGCTTTTTCATCCTGTGGAATTTCCTTCCACGCTTTTGTTTTGCGCAAGGAATTAAAAATCCACTTTAGTTGAGCATATCTCATTCCCGGCTGCAAGAAAATCATTTCACCCTCATCCGACGGATAAATGACGTCCATCTCGATCAGGAGTTTTTGCAATTCTTCAGCTATCCTGTCGTTTTTCCTGTTTGACCACATACAATCACTGGCATTAAATACATCACGGAAGTCAAATTCCCCGTCAATGATTTCTTCAGCAAATTTGCGGTTATACGATTCAATGAATTTGTTAACGTATGTTTCCACCTGATCGTTATACAGCAATTCCCCCAGAGCAAAGGATAGCTCCCGCTGTTTATCCAGCTGCATCAAGCCATGCACCATATTATCTGTTATGGCTGCATTGATATATTCAGTACATTTTTCAAAGCTCTCAAAAACTTCTCCGCCTGTTAACGTTCCTCCGAATTCGATATAATCATCTATCGTTCCATTCAAAATCCGCTGATACTCTCCAAAAGGAATGTATGTTGTGTGAAACAGCTCTATTTTGTCATGCAGTCCGTGCCCCTGCGCAAGTCTTAATTCCAGCGAATTTGCTCCGGCTATTACTATCTTCTTTCCTTTGTTTGCGTAGACATCCGCAAGAATATTACAGCCTTCCAAAAAATCGTCCATTCTCGTGATTTCATCGATATAGAAAAACTTTATACATTTGTTCTTATCCAAAACATCGTATAAGTCATCAATTGAATCTTTTTTGCTGCACACTATCAACGCAGTATAGTCATAGTCCTGATTGCAGCGAATCAATTGTTCCATCAAAGCAGATTTGCCGGTTCGCCTAAGCCCATATAATGCGGCGATATGATATGCAGTTTTATCGTGGATGTGTTTATTAATGTCATCATATATGTCTCTTTTTTCGCTGAATTGTTTAGATTTAGAGTCATCCAAATAACTTTTTAACTCATGTCCACTAAAAAATATCATGATATCATCTCGGATCTTTCAAAAAAACTTGATATAACCATAACGTGATTTAAATCAAAAGTTCATGCATCTGCAGATAGTTCTTTCTCATTCATATTAAGTTCTATTGCAGGCAGCCAAAAAGTCGGATACTTCGTTTTCAATATCCTTATATTTTTCTACATCTTTTTTATCAATATATGAAAGACCATATTCTCCATAAAAATCTATGAGATTAAATTTATTAACCCCTAGAAGTTCAGCCGCATAACCATGAGTTGTTTCGTAATCAATTTAAACAGTATTTTTACGTGTCAAATTTTCACGTCAATCCTTGTATATCAAGGATTGACGTTTTTTAATATTTCCCTCTATATTCCCTTTGAAATTATACTGTTTTTTCAATTTTGGTGCTAAATTGGTGCCACGAAAAACTTCAATCAGTGTTCAAACGAAAATACTGTTTAAGAAATCAAGGAATATCCCCATTCAGATTGTCCGGATATTCTTTACCTCCGGTTCTCTATATCGCCTTGAACATGAAGTATTCAAACGCATGGCAGTGTTCTATATCACCGATATAACCATTGTTCTGTTTGTATTTTTGTGCCTTCAGTATTAATTTTAAAATATTCTTCTTGCGTCAACTTGATATATACAAAAAGGAGAATTCCAAAACACACGCTCTCGACGCAACTTTAAAGTGTCCGAACGTTGAAGCTTCATTCACGTACCGTTCACATGCGTGCGAAAATTCTACAGACTTCTGCGTCCTATCTAAGCCGTCATCTCCCAACGTTTTCCTGTACGAGGAGAAACGCGCGCCTGAAATCCTCCTTCTTGCCAAATTAAATTTCCACCATCGTTTCAATATCGAGGCGGTCTATAATCGCGGAGAGTTTTTCTGCATCATTTGTGAGCCTCCTTGCTCGTTGTGCATACTTGGCGATGTCATAAGTCGTAACATTTACAAGCTGTGCGCCATCAGTACCAAACCCACCACGTTCACGATACTTTGGATTTTTTTCTCCTAAAGCTTTGCAATAGCTTGCTTCCCTACGCAAGAGGATGGACCTCTCAACCATAGATGCTATATCCTCCATTTCCGACGATACAGCTGTCGTTCCGACATTCGCACGACGTATTGCAGCACCTACGGAAAGGAGTTCTTCCATGCATGAGTCAATCTTTTCAGTCAGCTCATCAACTGATACATCAATAAAATCATTCGGATTTTCACCCGGCATGATGGTCACAACCGCAACTTTTTCTCTCTTTTCGGCAAGTGCAGTCAAATTCTTCCCTAAACGAGCCTTCAGTACCCGAGCATCCTTCAAACTCATTTTTTCCACAATAGCAACCTCCTTCGAAATGTTACCAAAAATCACATCGGTTTTACCAATAGCTTTATCTCCTCTTCAATAGAGGAAATCACTTTATGATCATTTCCAGCACCATACGTCACTGCGATAGATTCATCAATCATCACCAGCAATTACTATAGTAAATCGCATCTCCCTCTTGAATGGCCGTTTGGGCTTTTTTAATGAACTCCATCAAGCTTTTATATCCCTGTGTTCGCTCTTCATTAACACAAAAAAAATCCCCCACTATGTAGAAGTCATCTTCCTGAGCAAGTATAGTTAATGCATCCAAATCGTCGGTGTCCAATCTGACATACGCGCAATTAAATTCCCCTTCGCCACCCTTTTTGCAATATAAAAATATAGCCCAAAAGTTCAACGAACGAAAATTTCTCCAATAATAAAACCCGAAATCGTTGCCAAGCGTATCGGTATTTGTTTCAGATAAGAGTTCCCCCTTTTTGAACTCGAAATCATTAATAATATTCTCTCGTTTGACACGAATAGCATATTGATCAAGTCCCATACACTTAATCCTCCATCCTAAGTGACAAGTATTTTTATGTCTTAATCATAAATTTCCCCATCAAATACATAGCCACATTTACATCCTATAGAAATTCTTTTTAGTATTCCCTTGTCATAAAATTCATCGACATTTATCGTTTGGTGGCATTTGGGGCACTTTGTTAAGACCACATCATTTTTCATCTTTTCAGCTTTGGCTTTTCTTGCTAATGAAATTGATTCTTCCGTTAGGTCCGGAAACATTTCATTCATATTAAGTTCTACTGCAGGCAGCCAAAAAGTCGGATACTTCATTTTCAATATCCTTATATTTTTCTACATCTTTTTTATCAATATATGAAAGACCATATTCTCCATAAAAATCTATGAGATTAAATTTATTAACCCCTAGAAGTTCAGCCGCATAACCATGAGACATTAAACCGGCATCAATATAGGCATATAAAAGAAATGCTGCACGTTTAAACTCCGTGACATCATCAAGAGATTGTTTTTTTAGATAGTCTGCCATTTTATCCGGTAATTCTAATACAGCCTTTTTCATAATGCTCACCATCCTTTTTCAATAACTCTTATTACACAGATTGACAAACAAGCTATCAAAGAAACGACAGCTCATTTATTTTGAGTCGTCCACTAAAGCAGGACCTCTCTTATCATTTGTCGTCCACTGAAGCAGGACCTCTCTTATTTTTAGTCATCCTTAGATCATTTTTACCTTAAAGTTTCTCAACATAGTTTTCAAAATCTATATCCCAATTATTAGTACAAATAACGGTACAGTCTTTTTGCTCTATACACTTGTCTTGCCCTTGATAGATGACGTATCTGCCCGCCAATTCTCTGTCACCAAGCAAATTCCACAAACTGTCTTGCAGGATAAAAGCAGTATCTTCCAACTTCATATCGTCATTGTCGTTAAGTTTACACTCAAATAGATACGCTTTTCTTTTATCGCACAGTATAAAAACTATTTCATTTTCATTCTTTTTTGTTTCTGCATAATACATTTTGAACTGGCTATTAATGTCATATACATGTTGCATGTACTCGTGACAAACAACCGAAGCTTCAAATAAGTTACTAATATATGTTTTGGGGATTTCGTCAAGTTCATAAATACACTTAACTAATTGGGCGGATATAGTTTGGTTTGTTATATAAGCTCGTGATTTATTCTTTAATTCAATGTCGGCAAACATAATGACAACGCCAGTCTCTTTAAGCTTATTGCGTATTTCTTTCAATACGTTAGGTTTAATCTCTATATCACTACGAATTCCAAAATACTCAAGGTAGTCTTCGTAAGCAATACAGCTATTTTTCCCATTATTAAAGATAGGAACCGTAGTAGCTTTTTTTGTATAACTTTTGCAGATACATTCATAAAATATTCTATAAACCGCTGCTTCTATTAATTCTTTTCCATATTGAGGATAATAAGCACCAAGATTTTCTACGATAGCTGTTTTAATATAACCTTTCATGGAACCGCATGTCTCACATGCATGATTTTCAAAAATTCCTCCACGAGTAAGAAATTCCCTCATTGAACTATCATTATGTTCAAGATCAAATAATCGGCAGTATTCGTTATACGAAAAGTATGTTGTGTTAAGCTGCACAGCTCTATGGATAAAATCCGTATTAAGCAAATCGTGGATTTTCGCGCTATCGGTTCCACTAATAATTACTTTAACACCTTCTGTTGCTTTCCCTGCAAGATATCGCGCAAGAGATTCGTTCTCTCTATTATCTTCTTTTAACCAACTGTATTCATCTATAAAAATCAGGTCATACTCTTTTCCTTTTATTCTTTTTAGTACATAATTTTCAGTTAAGCCTTCTTCTCTACTGGTAGGAGATACAAAAAATATTCTGTCCGACGGAAAATCTTTAGCCGCTTGATACACTCCGAATGTTTTCCCTGTGCTTCTCAATCCAATTATCAACATTCCTCGATTCGTATTTTTACGTAAAAGATAATCATTTTTCAATTTCATTGAAAAATCACGACTATGCTTTATATTATGTTTGTTAATTTCACTTTTCGCAAAAACTTTAAAATCTTGCCCTTCTTTTAAAAGCATCTCAACGCAACCCTTTCTTTGTACCCAAAAGATTGACTTTTATCCGTTCAATAAGATATTCTTCGTCCTCGGATTCGGCAACTGGAATAAACAGCATAAGCCTGTTTAAATCAATTCCGGCCAATTGACTGCTTTTTAAATTAAGTTCAAGGACAAGCTGCCGAAGAACATATCCAATCCAATGTGCCACAAATGGAGGAATTTCTACTTCATTTGAATTTATCCCGAATTTTGGCTTGATTTCTCTTAATAAGTTATCCATACAGTCTTCTGCATCAGCACAATGATAAACCGAATAACCGGAATCCATTTCTTTATTAGCGAAATGAGAGTTCAGGTATTGTCTAGTAAAGTCATATATGTTATATTTCCGCTTTCCAGCCAGCTCAAACAACTCAGCTTGAGTATCACAGATTTGCTCTTGTATAAGATTTATAATTTAAACTTCCCCCTCCAACTTCACTGCTCGCTTCCAGACATTAATACCGCTAAAACTCTCATCGACCCGGATAGAATCCATATCTATGAAATAGCGTAATCGCCTCTTATCACATATCCGGAATCCTACGAATACTGTAGCCACGACACTTTTTAGCCTCACGCATTTCAACGAGTTTTCCGAACCACTTTTTTGCTTCCTTTATGTCCTTATCAAACAATCTATTCAAAAGCCCTGTCCCCGTTCCGTACATTTCCTCATAGATTGGAGTCAGCATATCAAGCATTGTCCGTTTAATTGCAGCTTCATCTTTTCCTTCGTCTTTGAGTTGTAAATAAAGCTCATAAGCATAGTTCTCTCTCGACCTGACAATAAATCGGCTAAGCGCATCATTTGAAGAATCATTTCCGAACTCCACTTCTTCAAACCGTTTTGCTGTTGTTTGGTTAAGGCATGAAACTAAGTATTTCACTACCATGTCCTCTGCCGTGGAAAGAGACAGGCAGACCTTTCTGGCTGTTACACCTTCTTTGTACATGGAAAATCACACCTTTCTTTTAACACTTCAAACTAAGATTCTGAATCTTCTCTCGAACACTCCAAAATCATGTCCTGCAATGAGTGCATATGCCCTTCTTGGTTAGCTGCTTCATCAGCGGTAAAACCTACAATCTTTGTCATTTTGCCGTTGGGCAAAAGACATTCCATACGGTCAAAATCGTTGCGTTCATCATTCCACCGCTTAAATTTGACTAAAACATATTCCTTTCCATCTTTCTTTTGAATATCGGAGTATACAACCTTTGTTCCATCAGGAAGCACTAAAAAAGGAAAAAACATTCCATCATCTCCTCTATATATTTTTAAAATGCCATTACAATTACCATATCTTTCGCATCCTTTTCGTTTACCATTTCAAATATTTTTTATACATTTCAACCTGAAATGCTTCGATAGCTTTTGTATCAGGGTATTCAGGAAGCTTTGATGCTTTCAGTGCAGCCTTCATTTCTTCGTCATATTCTTTCTGCATTTTGAAGACTTCGTCCAGGGAAATTTTTCCTGAGCGTATATCCAGAAGCATATTATGCTCCTTACTGCGATATGTATTGATTCCGCTGCCACGCAGGATGTCTATTCCCATCAGGTAAAGACGTATAAGGTGCATAGCATGCTTTCTGAGATGCGCTTCGTCTTTCTTGCTGTTCCTGTGATTAAGCTTGTCGTAGTTCCGCAGCATGCTTGCCATTGCGTTGTTGACAGAGATAAAACGCCGCAGGCTGACATGCCTGATAGCTACATCGGTATAGATATCCTTTTTGCCTTCTTCGCCGTCCACAGAGAATGTGATGCTGCCTTTTTCCAAATGGTATTGTTCTTCGCAGGAGTGCATCATGGATTCAAGCGACTGACGAATGTGCTCTGCTTTCTCATCTTCCGGGTAGCTGTCATGAGCCAGCGCGTTTTTGAGCCGTCTGAGCTGCGCCGTCGCGTAGCCCGCAAACGTGTAGTACGCCCGTTTTGAGAGAAACAATCCAGCGTGATTGCGAATACTTTTTCCAAGCTCATTCTGATATAAAATATGGTCTTCTTTTGTTCCCAGCATTTCGATAACGTTGGGGTTGCAGTTTTGGCACAGATGAATAAATTTTCTTAACGAGTATATGACCGTGTCCGTTTCATTGCTGTCGTACTGCTCATATTCTGTACTGCCAAAGATGTCCGATGGACGTTCAATAAACACGCCGCGGATATCTACGTCTGAGGTTTCGTTATTTGTACCATAGGCACGTGAGCCGCCAATTGTCAGGTAGCAGATATTCGCTCCAAGATGAGGGTCTGTCCTAAGTACATCATAGGCTTCGGTTTCCAGTATTTTTTTGTAGTCCATCTGACAGTCAATCCTCCTTTTTTATTTCTCTCAGTAAATCAACCATTTCTTTGTCTTCCTGTTTTGCTGCCTCGCGTTCAAGAAGAAGCTTATCCCAGCTGAGGTCTATGACATGCTGCTGCATCATATCCCGCTTTGTTTGCTCTGTTATAAGGCCTTTCTTTTCGTACTCATTCAGGTGCTTCGTAAGAATCGTCTGGTATCTGCGCATTCCCTGGTAACACGAGGCTGACTTAATTCTACGGATAAAGAAGTTCAGCTTTTTGATTTCTTCCGAGGGCGCGTCATCCGAGCTCTGCCAGTATTCTCCTGTTTTTATGTCTACGCT
>Ga0256405_10004986_pt1 | contig 23785 bp, 24 predicted proteins | sample RumenRJG_02DNA_FD_189096 | JGI IMG/M metagenome (GOLD analysis project Ga0256405, IMG submission 189096) | Bovine rumen microbial communities from Lethbridge, Alberta, Canada - RJG_02 | ecosystem: Host-associated > Mammals > Digestive system > Stomach > Rumen | place: Canada: Alberta... | reverse complement strand
TTATTACATTTGCAACTTCCTTTGAATTAGCATCTTTTTTAAGTTGTTCAAAATTTAGTTCAATTCCTGAGTCTTTAAGATTTTTCAGAATATCTTTTTCGGTTGATGCAGGTTTTTCAAAAAGTATATTTTCAACTTCCCAGAATTTGCCCTGTTTTTCGGCAGCCAAACCGTATTTTGCACTTATACATGAACCGATATGAAAATCATCAACCATATATTTGTTGCAAGCCTTGTCTAACGGCATATTATGATGTTCAACACGAACATTTTTAAACTCTGTTACAACCTTATGAACCATTAAATTAGCCGTATAACAAATCGGACACATGTAATCCGAATATACTTTAAGTACAACGGCATCAGAGTCTTTTGAGCCCAAAACATTACCTTTAACTGCATAAATATTTGTTTTCATTCCGATAAATTCGCCAAAAGCCCTGTAACCTTTCAAAGCAGGAGAAAATTTTGCACTTGTGTATGTCCAGGAAAGAAAACCTGCCGCACAAGCCATTACAAGAAGAAATGCTATTCTGTACGGAATAGGTTTTAGGGCATCAACAAAATCAACCCAACTTTGTTTAACAGCACCGACAAAATGTCCTTCCAGTCCTGTTGCGGCAACAAGACCGATTAACAAGTTCAAAAAGTAAGTTACAAGACACATTACGCAAAGTTTTTTGATTTCAAAATAACTTATACCGAATAATGTCATTGATATTAAAAAGGAAATTAAACCTAATGTTGCAATATAGTGGAATTTATTTTTAAATACTTCCAAAAATTTTAAGAACGGAATTTTTTTGAGTCCGTCAACCATAAGCATTAAGCCCATAAATAAGTACAGGAATAACCCCCAGTATGCCAAAGGTACACCAAGGAATTGAGATTCTACCGTTCTTGCAACACCGTCACAGTCAATGAATTCGTTTATTGAACAAAAACTCGGCAGAGCATGTTCATTAAAATTAGCCTGAAAATAAATATAAGCCAAATCTATTGTCACACCTATTCCTATAAGAACCAAAAGTGAAACAACTATAGTTTTCCATAAAGATTTTTTGTTCTCTTCCATCATATTTTCTCCCTTATTTACAATAAAATATTACCGTTTAAATACAAATTAATCAACTAAATTTTATAAATTATGCTATAATTTGAGTATGAATAAAAATCACAAACAGAGTTTATCGGCACAAAATCGCCTGATAATTTTCGGGTTGGTGTTCAGTACATTGCTGATTATGGCGATTGCGGTATTTTCATCAATTAATATTCAGAAGAACTTAAATATGAGTTATCACAATTTCGGACAGGTAATCTCAAAAACTCTTGCTATTGAAAGCGCAGATTTGATAAAAAACGCACCCGAAAAACAAAAAAAAGAAATTTTAAAAACACATTCTGATTTAATCCTCAAATCAAACAAAGACATTGTATTTGTTGAATTTCGGGACAAAAACGGAAAATCCATATACAAATCAAGCAATAAAAATATCAGCAAAAAATTAAGTATTTCAGTTTCTTCACCGATGAAAAATATTCAGACAGGTGAAAATACCGGCTCTGTAATTGTCGGACTTTCGGGAGATATTGCCGAAAAATTATCTTCCACGACAAGAGCAACAATGTTGTTTGTTTTTATTCTTGCATGGCTTGTTTTTGCGTTTGTCGTCTTAATTAATACGTATTTAATTACAAGAGAACTCAAAATTTTGAGAGACGGGGTTAAACGCATCTCTTCAAAAGAATTTGGGGTAAAAATTGAAAGTCAGGATGTCAGTGAAGAAATAAAAGAACTTTTCAATGCCTTCAATGATATGTCAAACAAACTTCACCTCTACGAAGAATCAAATGTTGAACAACTGACTCTTGAGAGAAACAAATTAAAGGCCGTTTTGATGAGTATAGCAAACGGGGTTATAGTTTGCGACAACAACGACAGCGTAACTTTAATAAACGCACACGCAAAAGAACTTCTTGAACTCCAGGACGACCAGTTATTAAATACAAACATCAAAAACTACGTTGATTCTGACGGGAATTTCTGCTTCAGCGAAAAAATCGACGAATATAAAAAACTCTCGCTTGAAGAACGTGCATCAAAACCTGTCATTTTTGAGATTAAACTTGATGATAAGACTTTAAAATCAATCATTTCGCCAATGTTTACCCAAAACCACGATTATGTGGGATACATTATCGTAATGATAGATGTTACAAAAGAAACCGAAATGAACCAAATGAGAACACAGTTTATTTCAAATGTTTCGCACGAACTCCGCACTCCTGTTACCGTATTAAGAAGTTATATTGACACACTGTACGATATGGGCAACGAATTTGATTATGAATCACAAAAAGAATTTATCGGAACTCTGCACACCGAAATCGTCAGACTGCAAAACATGGTCAATGATATTCTTGATTTTTCAAGACTTGATTCAAACGCAAAAATTGAAAAAAGCGAAAACGACTTGTCGCAACTTGTGGATTACTGCGTAAACGAAGTTCAGACACTTTTAAAAGAGCGTAATCTGACTATTGAGGTTGAAAAAGACGATGACCTTCCGATGGTAAATTGCAATTATGATTCTATCGCAAGGGCTTTGACAAACTATCTTTCAAACGCGATAAAATATGCGCCCGATAATTCCGCTATCAAGGTTAAATTGTACAGGGATAACAATGAAGTTGTTTTAACCGTAAGGGATGAAGGGATAGGAATTGCACCGGAATTTCAGAAAAAAGTTTTTGAAAGATTTTATCGTGTTGAAAACAAAACCCACAGCGTTAAAGGAACTGGTTTGGGACTGCATCTTGTAAAAACCACTATTGAAAAGCATCATCACGGACATGTGTTTGTAAATTCCGTTCCCGAACACGGTTCGACCTTTGGGTTTACCCTGCCTATTGATGATACCCAAGAGGATGATTTAGTTTAGTTTTTCATTTGTCTGTATGACGAAATAATTATTTAAATTAATTATAATTTCAATATGAATATTTTCAGAAAAATCATCAGAATCTGTGCTTTGGTTGTCAAAAAAAGGCGTTTAAGAAAAATGCTTAAAACTTATCGCAACACAAGTGCAGGTAATGATTTGTCAAAAACGATTATATCTGACGGGGCAAATGTTACTATTAACGCAAAATCGAAAGAACTTGCTTCGCAGGTTGAGCAGAATGTAAAATTAATAGTCAAACAGACAAACTGCGACGGAGAAAAACTTTTGGGTTATGTTCGGGCAGAGGGAACAAAGGTTTATACGGTAATTAATGCGGAAAAACTGCTCAAATATATCGGGGAAGAAGAAGGTTTAATCTGTGAGAAAAAAGGATTTGACGCTTTGTTTTTGTCTTTTATAACGATGAGCGGATTAAAGTTAAAGACAGAGCCGATGTTTGTGTTTGGAAAGAAAAACCCTGAAAGGTATTTAGTTTTGTATAATTTTTACAAATGGTTTTCCATGAAATCGGGTTTAGGCGGTTTTGAGGGTGAAATCGTCAAAAAATACAACAAATTTATAAAAAATATTAATAAGACAGATATAAATAAACTACCGCTTGAAGAGATTTTGGGGTTACAGGAAGCAATAGCAAGGGATAATGAGGCAACTGATTTTGTGCTGAATTACGAAAAAGAAAATGAGGTATCAAAAAAGGTCAGCGACAAAATAACTAAAGACGGCGGAGCAAGCGTTTAAAAAAAATGTTGACAATAAAATTTGTTCTTGATAGGATAAGAAGGCACGGTTGAGCCGAATAAAATGAATAGCATATAAGCGCTTGTAGCTCAGCAGGTAGAGCACTCCCCTTTTAAGGGATAGGTCGCGCGTTCGAATCGCGCCAAGCGCATATTTTTTCGTCTATTAGTATAAAAAATGTTGTAAAAATGTTGTAATAAATTTTCGTTTTTCTGCAATGTTTAATTTTTAATTTTTGATAATGAAATTTTATTTAAAATAAGCATGCTATTATTCGTTTTAAAATTTTCAAAAAAAATATAATGTCACTAATTTTTTATAAATGTCACTGCCAAAAATCTTTGGAATAACATTCGGAATAATTTTATCCGAATAAATAACATCTTACCCCCACAAGCCAACAAAATCAATACTTTTCGGGCATAAGGTACTGTGCGGGCTACCATATCCGGCGGGGGTTGTTGTCCTGCCCGCCGTGTCTTTTTTAGTCCCCGATTTTTTAAAATCGGCTCTTGTTTATGTCACTAAACTTCTAATATTTTAAGATATAATTAAATTTTCGTTAAGTGACATATAAAAATCAAAAAATCATGTCACTAATTTATCATTATTTTTTTTGTAAAAAAAATAAGTGAAAAATACCACCTCTACTAAATTTTAGTCGGTTTTAATTTTCAAAACATGTCACTAATTTTGTCATTTTTTGTCACTAAAAACTCATTTTTTTTAAGATATAATTGAATTTTAGCAATGTGGTATATTTCACCGTGTCGGGTTTTCCGTTATGGTTGATTAAAATAAAAAGTCGAAAATTAACCTTTTAAAATTAAATTTTAGCGATTTGGCACATTTTACCGTGACGGGTTTTCCGTTGTGGTTATTGCAACCGAGATATAGAAAATCAAACTATTGATAATATTTAAACATAAAAAATCAAATGACATTTACACGTTGCATATTCATATTTCTAAAAATGTGTAGTTAATATATTTTTATATTCATAATAAAAACTTGTTAATATTTCCCTCGGTTTTCTATGTTCAATATTAGAAAAATTATCAATAATCCTTTCGCTTATTGCTTTAATAATGTCGGGGGTTTTACCTCTTGTTGTGTTTATTTCTTCTGCAATTTCATAAGTTCTTTTACCACATCCAACCATTTTTATAATATCGGTATAATATGCTTGTTTATATCTTAACTTTAAATGTTTTTCTATTTTTTTAATAATTTCTTTATCGTCAACAATGCTTGTATTTTGAACTTGTTTATATTTCACATACTCGCCAAGCGTTTTTGGTTCTGATAATTTTTCACCCATTTTATACGCCAAAGCAACCGGGCTTGTTTTACTGAATATACCAATCGCTTTTTCAAAATCTTTTAGTCTTGACATTCTGCCCCCTTTGCAAGTTGGGTGTGGTTTGAGTGTATTTTTACACTTTTACAATTATATAAAATACATCACAATAAAAATAGTTGCAACTTATATATAAACAGTAAAAAAGAGAGGATTAAAAAAATGGAAACAAAAACAATTTACAAAGAAGAAATACCAACTTTAATTCCGCTATCAGAGTGGAATAAATATATCGATTATCCGAAAGTCGGGACATTAAGGCGCTTATCATTCAAAAATACTAACAATTTTAATCAAAAGGTTGTTAAAAGAATTGAAACACGCATGTATATTGATGTAAAAGCGTTTTATAAATGGATTGAAGAAAATCAAAGCAATTAACAAAAATTTCAAAACAAAAGGCAAAACAACTTAAAAAGAACAACACAAAGAGGAGAAATAAAAAATGGAAAATCAAGAACAAAAAACAATTATCAAAAAGAAAATGGAAAAATCAAGAGCAATCGAAATTTTAAGCGAAATTAAACAAAATATTTGCGGTGTTGACATGGACGAAATATGCGACGGCAACGAATTAAGTAAAAACATTGAGCAACAACAATTATACAAGCGCTTAATACAAGCAATCCAATGTGGTTTAGTTTATTGGGACGAAAATAATAACTGCCTTATTCAAAAACTTATAAACCCTGTGAAATGTGGCGAATTGCAAGCGAGCGAGTTTAAATACAATAAACGTCCAACAATAGATGAACTTCAAGCAATGAATGTTACTAATGAAATTGAGGCATTTATAAATATTATGTCAGCCATTACAGCGCGCCCCACTCAACTAATAGGGCAATTATACGGGCAAGATTTACAAATAGCAACGGGGTGTATGAGTTTTTTCGTCAACTAACGCTTGTTGTTGCCATGTATTATGCCGAAATTTTAATATTAAATGGTTGGGATAACTTAACAAACATCCTTAATACAAATATTGAAAGTGTAATATTTTGGGGGCAACGTGCGAAAGAATACGCAAAAATGTACAATAATGTATCGAAAGGAAATTAGAAATGGGTTTAACAAAATTTAGTATTTTTACGGCTTTTAAGGCAAAAGACGGGGTAACCCCCGTCTTTAAACATATTATTAAAAACGGCAACACGACGGGTTTAAGTATTACAAGAAGTATGTCAAAAGCCAAATCGACAATGTTGGCTTTAAAATCGGCGTGCTTTGCGGTTTCGGGAGCAATAGCCGCAATTGGAGCATTTGCTCCCGTTAGAGCATTTGCGGATTGGGAAAAAGGCATAAAAGAGGTTTATACACTTTTTGACAATAAAAAAGTACTGGAAGAATACGGCGAAACAATAAAAGAACTATCAAAAGAGGGTATTCGTGCGGGATTAACCGTCGAAGATGTAAATAAAGCATTATTTACATCGGTTTCCGCTATGGGTATGTCTAAAAAAACAATAGACGTTTATAAAAAATCGTTAATACTTGCAAGAGGTGGAGTTGCAGATGTTTCAACATCATTAAGCGGGATGATGTCAGTAATAAACGCTTGGGGAGCGGAAACAACAAGTGCCACCGAAGTTGCCAACGCATTTTTTACGGCGCAAAAAAAGGGTGTTACAACAGTCGAAGAATTAGCGTCAAATATTGGTACGGTTGCACCATTAGCGAAAAAAATGGGGTTAAGTATTGAAGAAACAATGGCAACAATCGCGGCATTAACCACTGGCGGTTTATCTACCGATACGGCTACAACGGGTTTAAAAAATACTTTACAAGCCCTCGCAAACCCAACCAAAAACGCCCAAGAAACACTTGAACAATTTGGCGTGCCTTTTGGCATTGTTGATATTAAGGCAAAAGGACTTACATATACTTTGCAAAAACTTATTGAAATGCAGAAAAAAGCGCCCAACGCCATAACAAAAGCAATCCCGAATATAAGGGCGTTAACATCCGTTCTTGCCATGGATGAAGATAAAATGAGTAAAGTACATACAACACTTGGTTTAATTCAAGAAGATATAAAAAACGGAACTGGATTAAACGAGGCATTTAAAATGATGGACGCTACAAGCGCGACAACAATGGCGAAAGTAATGGGCGAATTACAAGTAACTTTAATTGAATTGGGCGAACTTGTCGCACCCTGTTTATTGCCCGTTGTAAGAGGTTTTGGCGATTTAGTTGGTTGGCTATCCAAAATAATGCCTAAATTAAAAGAAGTTGGTAAATTTTTAAAAGACCATTCAATATACATTATAAGTATTGTTTCGGGTATTAGTGGGATGTTGGCACTAAAAACTTCCGTTGAAGCCGTAACAATGGCTTTAAAATGGTATAATACAGTTACAATGATTTCAGGGGCTAACGGAATACAAGCCGTTGTTGCTTTTAAAAAGTTGGCTTTTGTTTTGGGTGGTTATACTTCGGCTTTGTGGAAATCTATTATAGCAATAAAGTCGCAAACATTAGCCCTATTAAGTAATCCATGGACTTGGGTTGCCGTTGCAATCGCCGCAGTTGTTGCGGGCATTATGTTATTGTGGAAAAATTGGGATAAAGTAATCGTAAAAGTTAAAGAATGGTCCGAATGGCTTACAAGTTCAACTATGGGAAAAATAATTTCTTGCATATTTCCCGTTGTGGGTGTTGTTGCCCTTTTAATAAAGCATTGGGACAAAGTAAAAGAGGTAACTGTTTCATGGTGGAACGCAACAAAATTGACATTAATTGAATTATGGGGAAAATGCAAAAGTATTTTTAGCGCAATCGGGAACTTCATAAAAAATAATTTTATCGAAATATTGTTTTCGGTTTTAAATCCTATTGGCGCAATTATTGTCGGGTTAAAAAATGTTATGAAGTTATTCGGAATAATAAAATCGGAAAATGGGGCATTAAAAAATGGTTATAATTTAGACTTTAACAAGAATAACACGACACAACCATATATAAATAATAATATGACAAACACAAAAAGCCCGAGCGGAATAATAGAGGTAAGAAATATAGTTGAAAACAAAAACAATTCTTCTATAAGTTCATCCGTTACCCTTACAAGCCCGAATAATTTAAGACTACAACCCGATTAAAATATTATTTCCCGTTCAATATTTTGAGTTATAATAAAATTGGTTCTAAATTGTGGTAATTATTATTACCACTTTCTTTTTTTTATTGCCCGCTATGTACCCCGTTAATACGCTTAAAAATATTTTCAAGTGTATTATTACCTAAAATAATTTTAATTTAAAAATTTCGGGTAAGAATAAGCGTTAAAAATACATGCTTGCCCTATTTGTTGCGTTCTTATTATCTGCAAATATCCATTTTCTTCAAGTTCTTTTATGCCGTTATCCATGCCTATTCTACCATCTGCCATATATTCCGATAATTGTTGCTTATCTTTAATATTGTCGTACGTTAACAATATGCTTAAAAGCCCTTTTGCTTTAAGGGACAAATTAGCGTCAAATAAGTATGATTTCATTTTGTCTATTGTCATGCCTGTAATTACAATCTATGTTTTTACAAAACTAACAACCAAATACCCGAGTGTCACCCCGCCCTGTCACTCGGGTAACATTTTACTTGCGCAAAATGTTTTTATTTTGCCCTTACGGGCATGGTGTCAATAAATTTATATTTCCAAGTTATTCTTGTTTAAATTAAAACCCTGTGCAATAGTAACATATTCAGCAACGCTAATATTATTACTACCTCTTAAAAATTTTTCGAGCAAATTAGACGGAATACCAGTATAACTTGACAAGTGATTATATATAGTTGTTCGCAACTTGTTATAATATAATTCATTTCCCGTTTTTATCGTCATAATGTTTGCCCCTTATATATAAACATTCCAATATTTATTCAGCAAATAAATACTCAATACTTAATCGCGGGTTAATCATATCGCGTATTTTTAAAACTTCACTCATATAAAAAGAAATTTTACCATTTATCTTTTTAGTAACCGTGCTTTGTTTTTTATCTATTAAAGTGGCAATATCGCTTTTGGTAATTCCGTTTTTTACCATTTCTGCAACTAAATTTCTAAATTTCATTTTTACCCCCTTTTTAATCTTCAACATTAAAACCGATTTTTTTATGTTCTTTCGGTTGTTCAATTAAGTTATTCAATACTGTAATAATAGCGTTTATATGTTTTTGTTGTTCTGAAAACTTGTTGTCGCAATTTTCAATATGCAACATCAACATTTTTCGTAATTCTTCGATTTCTTTTGTTTTAGATGTTTGCGCAATTGCATACTGTCTTAACTGTATAAATGCTCTTACAACTTGAACATTGATTTCTATTGCTTTATCGCTATTAAGAATACTTGCAAGCATAGTAACGCCGTGTTCAGTAAACACAAAAGCGTTCTGATAACTATATTTTAAGTTTTTAAGGTGGTCGCAATTTGCGACCACATATTGTTGTTCTTCATCCGTAAGTTGAAATATAAAATCTTTTGGAAAGCGTTTTAAATTACGCTTTACTGCTTCATTTAAGCGTTTTGTTTGTACCTCGTACAATTCCGCTAAATCTCGGTCAATCATCACTCTTTGACCTCTTATTGTTAAAATTCTTTTTGCTATTCCCTTTACTATATCTAAATCGTTTGTCATTATTTCCCCTCTTTATTTTCTTCTTGTAAAAATTCTTTCAGCATAACATTCCCAACTTCATTTATTGTTAATCTTAAATTCTCATCCCTTAAATGTGAATAGCGGTTAGTCATAGCCGGGCTTTTATGCCCGAGTGTTTTTTGTGTAATAGGTTGAGATACGCCCGACATCGCTTGCCAACTTGCTTGCGTATGTCTTAAATCGTGAAATCTAAAATCTTCTATGCCGCATTTATTAACAACTTTAGGAAATAATTTACCTATTAAACTTTCTTTCGGTTTGCCGTCTGGCGTCATAAATAAATAATCGTTTTTTAAACGTCTAACTTTATTTTGATTTTTATATTTCTTTAGTTCGGTGTATAGCCATTCATGCATTGGTTCGCCCCTATCATCGCCATTTTTTGTATTTAAGAAATAAAACATTTTATGTTCTAAATCAACATTAGCCCAAGTAAGATGTAAAACTTCGCTTTTTCTTGCCCCCGTAAGTAAAGCAATTAAAACACATAAATACAATTCGTAGTCTACATTTTTACAAGTATCGAGAAGTTTTTTAATTTCTTTTGGCTCAAGAAATCTTTTACGAGTATTATCAACTGTAAGTTTTTTAACTTTTGACATTGGGTTAATGTCTATGACATCCTTTTCAACATAATATTGAAATACTACACGCATATAAGTTAAATACTTGTTGATTGTCGCATTAGAAAGTAATTGGTCTGAAATACGCGGTTCAAGATTATTTTTATTTTTGTTTCGTATAGGTATTTCTTTATGCTTGTGTTCTAATTTATTGCGACAATTTATTAGCATTTCGTTAGTCACGCTTGATAAATAGTAACTTCCGATTTCTTTCTTATACCAATTTAAAACCATTTTAAATTCTGCTTGTGCGCTTGCTTTCTTTTTCGGAAGTTCATTTTCTATAAAATCATCAATAATAAAAGAAATTGTATATTTCTGCGCTTTGCGTTTAGGGAAGTTTATACTGTCCCTTATTTCTATTTCAGTTCGGCTTGCCCATTCTTTTGCGTCTGTAACCTTTGAAAAGGTTTTAGAACATGTTGGATGTCCCGTAATTCTAACAATCGCCGTAAAAGTCGGCTTACCGTTTTTTTTAACTCTTTTTCTGATTTCTGCCACTACATCTGCCTTTTGGTTCTAAAAATTGTTGTAGAATTGTTGTAAAATTGTTGCAAAAAATAAAAAATCATTACAAAAAATTACAAAAGGATAATATAACATAAATTCTAAAAAGTCAATAATTGTAAAGGTTTTAGTTATTTTTTTGTTTTTTCGTTTTTTGTAATTTTTCCCCACCTATTAACTTTTAAGGGATAGGTCGCGCGTTCGAATCGCGCCAAGCGCATATTAAAAGAGATAACCATAAAGGTTATCTCTTTTAATATATGTTTGACAACGAATTGAATGCACTTGCGTTCGGCGGATTTTGACAATAGTGAAGTGAGCGACAGGTTACAAACAAAAAGTTTGCGAAAGCATCAATCTGTCTGAAGGACAAGTGAGCAAACTTTTTCAGGCAAATTTAATAATGACAAAAGCGAACGGAACTATTATGGTGAAAGGTTTGATGGAGCGACTGTTTATGCGAATAGCATAAACAAAGCGAAATGCTAAAACCTTGAACTGTCAAAATCCAAGACAATATATTAAAATTTGCGAGCCCCTCAAGACAATCGCGCCAAGCGCAAAAATATTAACCCCCAAACTGTCTTCGTTTATGCCTTCTCGGAGTTTTTCGCAAATTCAGATTCATCTCGGTTTGACGTATATGCTCCTGTTCTTCTTTAAGATATTCAACATAACTTTCTATTATATTTAAATCATAAACTTTTAATTGATTTGATCTTTTTTTATATTTTGCAAAATCATAATATAATCCGGAAAAATGTAAGCCTGCTATACCGAGTTCATTAAATGTATAAATCCCTGTATAGTTACATTTCAGATTAAAACAACCATCGGTGTTAAAATCAAACCTTATGAAATTATCCGGTTCTATACTTTTAAAATTAAAACCGTTATCTGACAAAATCAACTCGTGTCTTACATTTCTATACACATCACAATATATTGCATCATATATAGTTTTTGTTTGTACATCATATACAAAATTTGAACAGGTAGGATAAAAAGCAGTATAATTTCTTGATTTTATCAGCGTAAACCTTTGTTCGTCATTTTCTACAGGTTCATTATAGGTGATATGCTTAAATTCAACACTCATAATCTTCTAATTGAATTATAACGATTATGTTCAATATTAGCAAGTTTATAAGAGTTTTATTATATCTCAATATACTTTCTTGCACATTCAAGCATTGAATTTACAAGTGCGGAGTTTGACGCTAAATTCATACCGTTGATTTCAAGCACCTGTTTTATGCGTTCTTCCCAGAGGTTGTAAATATCCGTTCTATCTAAATCAAGCGTTTCACCTATCATCAAAAGTTCTTTAAAATCAATCGGTAAAGGGTATGCACCTCTTAACATGTCAACTATATGCACCCGTTTTTTGCGCGGGAATGATTTTAAAAAATTAACCGTACTCATTTTCTTTTGTTTCAGGGTTGCTTTTATAAATTCGACAGAATCGTCTTTTAGTATAGGTTCTTGCGGGATTTTGTATTCCTCAAATTCCTCCGGCTCAATATCCATAACAGTTGCAATTCGCTCTAATGTGGTTGAACGGGTTGAAAACGGTATTGTTTCGTCTATAAGGTTGTAAACATAAGAAAGCGTAACCCCTATCATTTCTGCAAAATCCTTCTTATGCAGTGAATTTTCCTCTAAAAAATCAATGACTTTTTGTGAACTTTTTTCTTTTGCGGTTTTATTTTTCATAAATTTCTCCTCAATTTTTTATTTCTTTCAATTTATTTTCAAATTATTATTTTTTTAACCTTAAACTTTCTATATCATTGTGGTAATATTTATTTGGGTTAAAATTACAAAAATGAGGATAAGATGAAGTTAGTAGCAGGGTTAGGCAATATCGGAGAAAAATACACTTGGACAAGACATAATGCAGGGTTTATGGTTGCCGATAAGTGGGCTATAAAAAATAATATTCAGTTCAAAGAAAACAAAAAACTTCAGTGTTATATGGTAAAATTTCACTACGGTTTGAATGAAGTTATCCTTATAAAGCCGACAACTTATATGAATTTATCAGGAAACGCCATCTCTGCGGTTATGAATTACTACAAAATTCCTGTCGAAGATTTGCTTGTGGTATATGATGATATTTCCATAGAACTTGATAAAATAAGATTTCGCCCGAACGGCTCTGACGGCGGACATAACGGAATAAAATCGATTATAAAAAGTCTTGGGACAACGGAATTTGCAAGGCTCAAAATCGGAATAGGTCCTCAGCCTCCGATTCCTGCAGAGGAATTTGTTTTGCAGAATTTCTATAAATACCAGCTTGATAAACTAAAACCCGTACTGAAAACGGCAGTCGAAGGAATTGAATTTTATCTTGATGAAGGTATGGAAAAAACACAAAATTTCTACAATTAATCAAGAATATTTACTATTTTACAAATATCCTATTGATGATATAATTAGAGTGCGCATATATTTTAAATAAGGAGTCGGAATAAATGAGTTTGCAACTCGCTGAACAATTTGAAGCAAATGAACAGTACGAAGAAGCGTACCGTGAATATAAAAAGGAATATGAAACAAACCCTGACAATATGGGGATTTTGGAACGTCTTGGGCATTTGTCTTTAATTCTTGACAAACCTGAAGAAGCCGCCGGTTATTATCACGAAATATTAAAACGTGACGTTACAAACCCTCTTGCTTATGAGCAGTTAATGACTATTTATGAAGACACCGATGCTTATAAATACTATGTTTACAGAGGAAACAAAAACTCTATTGAGGGCAAACTTGATTTTGCAATAAGCGATTTTAAAAAGGCTTTGGGACTTTGTTCTGAAGGTGCGCAATCTGCAATGACACGTTTCACGCTTGCAAACCTCTATAAGCAGGCAGGTCAGGATATGAAAGCCATTGATGAGTTTAATATTCTGCTTGAAGGCACCGATGTTCACGAAGAAATGTTTTTGCAACTTGCTGATATGTATATGAAAGACGAAGCATACTCATCAGCCATAGATACACTTATGAGAGCAAAACAAAAAGGGTTTGATACTCCGAAAATTAATGAAGGTCTTGCTGCAGTTTATTTAAAAAGCGGAGATGCACAAAAAGCCATTGAATTTACCAACGATGAGTTATTGAAAATTCAGTGTATGCTTGAAATCGGTCAGGTTGAAGAGGCTTATACAAATTTGAATAATCTGAGCGAAGAATTAAAGCAGTCCCCAAGATATTTCACATTAAGAGCACAGTATTTTTATTCTGCAAAGAAATTTGACGAAGCGCTTGAATGTATTGATGAATATAATAAACTTTCACCAAATTCACCGCTGACCTATCAGATGAGAGCGCTTGTTTATGATGAAAAAGGAGATGAATACAATTCTCACCTCAATTGGGGCAGATATAATATTGTAAGAGGTAACTACGATATAGCAATCAACGAATACCTTAATGCCGTTCAGATAAATGATAATGATATTGATTTGTTATTTGAACTTGCAGCATTGCTGGAAAGCAACAAAGAAGTTGACCACGCAAGCGAATACTATGTAAAAATCATCAAAAAAGATCCTGCAAATAAAGAAGCATTAAGAAAACTTGCCTCGTACAAAGAAAGTATAGGCGATTATCAGGGACAGGTAAATTGTCTTGAAAAACTTATTGATATTGACGGAAACGACCTTGATGCGCTTAAAAATCTTGGCAGAGCCTACGAAAAAACAAGAGCAAACGGTAAGGCTTTAGAACTTTATCAGCACTATATTGAAATCGTAAAAAGCCCTGCTGATTACAAAATTATCAAAGATAAAATCGAAAAACTTCAAAACGGCGGTGCGGAAGAAAATTCCGAAGGTCTGCTTGACAAGATTATGAAACTTTTCGGGAAGTAATCAGATTTAAACTTCTCCAATAATATCCGTCTTAAATGATGCGCCAATTTCTTCCTGCGCAATTACAACAATGTTGTTTATATAAAGACTCAAAAGCGTAAACAAAATCTGGCGGTATTCAATAGGAACCATAATCTTCGGCTCATAAATACCGAGTTTTTTTGCCTTGCGTTTAATTTTGTTTGCAAGTTTTTCCGCAAAATCAGCATCAATTTTTATTATTGATTCATCAGAATCGTCACATACTAAGACAAGTTCGGAATAAGTTTTATCCGACAAATCAAACAGAGTAATTGTTTCGCCGTCCTCATTTGTATATTTTGAACAAATCTGACGTGACAAAGCAATACGGATTTTGTTTATAATATCAACCTTTGAACCGTCATCTGCAAAATCGTTTATTTTTTCAAAAATGTAAGTTATGTTTTTAATTGAAACATGCTCTTTTATCAGGCAGACCATAATATATTTAATATCAGCATAGCCCAGAATATCGGGAATAATGTTATCAATAAGATAGGGATTTTCCTTTTCTACAACATCAAGATATTTTTCAATATCCTCATAATCAAGCAAATCTTCAACATGCTTTACCGCAATATATTCAAGAGCCTTTGCAATATACTCCGATGAAGTCAGACTGTTCTGCCAAAAATCTTTAGCCTTGCCCTTTTCAACCCAGACAACTTTTTTACCTGTAATTTCATCCTCTGCGCTATATGAATTTTTTAATTTATGTTCAAGATGAAGTTCATCTGCGAAAAACATTTTATGTTCGGGATAAACAACTGCCCTGAAAACTTCCATACCTCTGATTCTTATGGAAAATTCGCAGGGATTAAGATTTTCATCGTCTTTAAATACAACCTTCGGGATAACGTAACCGTATTTTTCAGTCAGTTCAAGCCTTGATTTTACAGTTTGGGCAACAAGTTTCTCATCCTCATAACCGTCACGCTCACTGTCAACAAATCCTAAAAGTTCTTCGCTTAAATAAATAGCAAGTTTTTCTTCGTGGAGTTTTGAATACATCAAATCGGGCGAAGTTGCTTTATTAAGTTCCCCTCTTAAATCATCAAGCGCCTTCAAGCCTGATGAGATTTTATCGTTTAATTTTTTACGGGAAACAGGTGCTTCGCCGTCTAATTGTGCTTTAACCTGATTAATTTCATCACGTTTCTGCTTGATTTTAGACTGAATTTCAAGGCATTTTTCATATTCGGTCATTTTTGGGGAGAGCATTTTTTCCATCTGGCTTTTGAAATCAGAAATATTTATAATATCTTCGTTTGTAAGTGCCGACTTTGCTTCACGCATGAAAATACAGTTTAACTGTGCACTGTCTTCTTCCTCTCCGCCGACCTCAGTCATGCTGTATAGTTCCCAGCCCTTCATAGACATCTCATTTAAAAGATTCTGCAGTTCCTGAGCATTATCCGCAGGACAGGTTTTGATAACATATTCCATTCTGTTTTTACCGAACATTATTTTATCCTTTTAAAATTTTTATTGCTTCAATAGCAGTTTTTATTGCTTTTTCGGTATCATGAACTATCGGATTTTCAAGCCCTGCTTTTTCTCTTTCCTGATTAGCAACAACAAGAAAAACCGAACCGATTTTGACTCGCAGATAACTTGCAACAACAAACAAAGAAGCCGATTCCATCTCTGATGCCAGACACCCGAGCCGTTTCCATGCTTCCCATTTATTTAAAAGTTCGTTAGATACGGGCATGGTTTGCGGAGAATGCTGACCGTAGAAAGAATCTTTACACTGAACAACCCCTGCATGATAGTTATAACCTAATTTCTTTGCTGATGAAACAAGTGCATTAACTACGTCAAGATTAGCGACAGCAGGGAACTCTATCGGGGCATATTCTCTGCTTGTGCCTTCCGCTCTGACTGCTCCCGTTGCAATGACAATATCTCCGCCTTTAACGTTTGTATCAATACCACCGCAGGTCCCGACACGAATAAAGGTCTGCGCTCCTGCTTTTACAAGTTCTTCAAGCGCAATAGAAGCAGAAGGGCCTCCGATTCCCGTTGATGTAACGCTGACCTTTTCCCCGTCAAGATAACCTGTATAAGTTATATACTCACGTTTATCGGCAACTTTTACAGGGTTGTCGAAAAACTGTGCAATTTTTTCACAGCGTTTCGGATCGCCGGGAAGTATAACATACCTTCCGACATCCCCTTCCTTTAATCCTATATGATATTGTCTGCCGTCATCCGTGTAATTCATTATTGCCCTTTGAGTTTTGAAATAACCTGATCGGTAACATCTACACCGCCGACAAATACAACCTGATCGGATAAAATCGCATCAAGTCTTTGGGCTACCATAATAGATTTTGCTACCGACTGAATCTGATTTAATATCTGCGCTTCTTTATCTCTTTGCAGTTTCATCAGGGCTTCCTGTTTTGCTTTCAGAGTATTTGCGGTCTGAGTTTCAAAATTCTGCTTTTGCAAAGGTGTTGATAAGTTTTTATACTGTTTTTCCTGTTCAAGCATGTATTGCTGAAGTTCAAGAGTCTTAGCATCAATTTCTTTTACCGCAGACTGAGCAGCAGGATAGTTTTCCAGAACTCTCTGGTAATCAATATATCCGACTTCCGCATTAGCGCTGTTTGCGCAGGATAAAACAATACCCGCACTCATAAGTAATGCCATTAATTTTAAATTTTTCATACAACCTCCTGTAATTTATATTTATTAATTATAATGTTCTGTTTTATAATTTCAAGTCCTGTTAGTACATCAAATCGCCTACACCAAAGGTGAAATAACCGCTTTTTGAACCGTTGCGTCCCGGATTTGTGAGCGGAATACCATAGTCGATGGACAACGGCCCCATGCCCGGAATAAATACCTTCAAACCAACACCTGCAGATACCGCATACATCGGCCTGTCATAGATTTTATCGGATACGGTTTCATTGAATACTTTACCTGCATCTAACCACAACGTAAATCTCAGGTTATTTAAGAATGCAATTCTTGTTCTGTCCATAAACGGAATAGGTGTTGCGAATTCGGCAGAACCCATGATAAATGCGTTACCCGTACCGACACCGCTCATCTTGAAACCTCTGATTGAATAAGGTCCGCCTAAACGATATGCCATAACTTCGGGTATATGACCGTGGATTGCACCGCCACCTTTAACAGATAAAGATAATGACGATTTCTTTGCAATAGGAATGTATTGTTTAATCATACCCGTAAGTTTACCGTTTGTCTTGTCAAAGCCGTTTAAGCCGATACTCTCATCAAATCTTAAACTTGCCATAGTACCGTGACGTGTAATAGTCGCAGAATCTCTTGTATCATACATCAATGCCGGGCTCAAAGTCAGGAACAAACCGCCTTCAAGTTGCTTTGCACGTTCTGACAAAGGAACATTGTATTTTTGATAAAGACTTTCAATTTTCTTTCTGTCACCCTCTTTTACATTGATATTTTCAGCGCCCAAACCGAAAGTTGCCGTCGCAAAACGATTCTTTTTAAATTTGTGGGCAACAGTAAATTCCCCGCCAAATCTTTGTTCAATAGCCATCGGAACCTGATAAGAGCCAAAATCTCTGAAGAATAATCTTGTATTCAACGAAGTATCAGAATTAAAGAAATACGGTTTAAAGTAACTCAATTCCGCCTGTAAGTTCATGTGATTTACAACGGAATTGTCGTTCATGATAACACCTGTACCGGCTAAGCCCGTCAAAGAAATTCTTTCCGCTCTGCCTCTAAAGTTGTTTTCGGAGATACCTAGCGATCCGAAAAGACCTGTTGCCGTATCCAAACCACCGCCGACAGAAACACTTGCCGTTCTCTGCTCTTTAATTCTTATTGTAATATCATAAGCATCCTCAATGTCTTCGCTTGGCTCAATTTCTCTTGTAACATCCTTAAATGCCTGAGTTGCGTACAACCTGACAAGGTCTTCTTTAATCATGTTTTCGTTGTAAACCATGCCGGGCTCGGTGAGGATATTTCGGGCAATGACATAATCTTTTGTCTTTTCGTTGCCCTCTATCATGATTTTGTCGATGATACCTTCTTTGATAACAACATTTATTGTACCGTCCGGATCATCGGTTACGGAGGCTATTCTGGAGAGAATGTAGCCTTTTTGCATGTATAAATCCTGAACTTTTGTAATCGCTTCGTTTAGTTTTGAAATATTTTGAGGTTTACCCTTCATATCTTCAAGAATATTAAGGATATCCTCTGTCGAAATAACAGTATTTCCGTCAATAGTAAAATCTTTAACGGGAATATTTTCTTCAACGATAATTTTAATAGTAACAGTACCGTCATCATTGTTTGTCGGAACCGCCTTCATTCTTTCCGAAAAATAACCCGTTTCATAGATGGCTTTCAAATCATCCTGCATATCCGAACGACTGTACGGCTCACCGACTTTCATTTTCATTTGGGATAAAATTTCGTCTTGAGGGAGAGAATTTAAACCAAAAAATTCAATGCTTTTGATGGTTCTGTTTTCTTTATCCGTATTGAGAGAAGTTGAAGTGATTTCGGGGGTAACTGCCGGAGAAGAAGTGTCCTGTCTGAGTTGCGGAGTTTGAGTTTGAGCAGGAGCTGTATTTGAAGCATCAAAAATCGTATTTGAGGTTGTATTTTGCTTTACGGCATCTTCGGTTATGCCCATGCTTGAACCCCAAACATCGTCGATACAAAACGCAGGTACCTGCGCCAGCGAAACCATAATTACGGTTAATAATATCTTTTTCAACGAATTAAAATTCAAAAATACATTCCCTTAAAACTATCACTTCTCTCCACTAAAATTTTAGCATAAAACTGCAAAAAAAGTAAAATACTTAACAACTATTTACCTATTGAAATTTTATAGACATTATTTTTGTTACAGCCGTATAATTCCGACAAAATTACAGATATGTCTTTTGGGCTAAAGCCTTTGTCTTTCAATAGTTTTACTCTCTTTTGAACATCATAATCTTCACTCATATTATCATTTGCAAAAACCATGACAACAAATTCACCTCTTGGCGGATTATTTTTAAAATGTTCAATAATATTATTTATATTATCAACCTTAATTTCTTCAAACATCTTGGTAAGTTCACGTCCTACGGCTATTTTTGCATTAGAACGAACGGATTTTATAATTTCTAAAGTCTGCAAAATTCGGTTTGGAGATTCGTAAAATACAAAATTTTTATCTTCATAATCTGTTACAAGTTTTTGAATTTTTGGTTCGGTCTTTGGTAAAAAACCGACAAAGGAGAATTTTTCATCTTCTCTCGAAATTTGAGACAGGAAAGTTGCGACAGCATTGGCTCCCGGCAAAGCCGTAACGCTAAAGCCTCTTTCACGGAGTTCTTTTACAATAATACTCCCCGGATCGCAAATCAAAGGGGTGCCGGCATCGGAAACAAGCGCCATTTTCTGCCCCGATTCAAGAATTTTGACTATTTGTTCAACCCGTTCTTTTTCGTTGTATTTGTGATAAGACAGGCATTTTGTACGAATATCAAAATGATTGAGCAGTTTTTGGGTTACCCTTGAATCTTCGCAGGCGATTACATCGACAGATTTCAAAACCTCTATCGCCCGAAGGGTAATATCGGCCAAATTCCCGATAGGTGTCGGTACAATGTAAAAATCGTATTCTTTCATAAATACATATTAGCATAAATATTAACAATATCTTAATTATTCAGCGCGTAATTTTACTTGATTACAAAACATGTTGATGATACTATCGACATGTTATAGTAATTACCAACTAAGAAGGAGAAAAGATTATGGTAAACGTAGCAATTAACGGATTCGGCAGAATCGGTAGAAATACCCTCAGAGCCGCAATCAGAGAAGGTATTTTTGACAAAATCAATTATGTAGCAATCAACGATCCGGGTTTGAAACCTGAAGATGCTGCAAGAATTTTCAAATATGACTCAGTTATGGGTAAATTTGACGGAACAGTTGAAGCATACGAAGAAGGCATTATCGTTAACGGTAAAAAAATTAAATTCTTCGCAGAAAAAGATCCTGCTCAACTTCCTTGGAAAGATTTGGGTGTAGAAGTTGTTGTTGAATCAACAGGTTTCTTCACAGATGCAACTAAGGCTCATGCTCACATCGATGCAGGCGCTAAAAAAGTTATCATCTCTGCACCTGCAACTAACGAAGATATTACTATCGTTCTTGGTGTAAACGACAAAGAATACGATACAACAAAACACAACGTAATTTCTATGGCATCTTGTACTACAAACTGCTTGGCTCCTGTTGCTAAGGTTATCGACGAAAAATTCGGTATCGTTAAAGGTTTAATGACAACAGTTCACTCTTACACAGGTGACCAGAGAATTTTGGACGCAGGCCACAAAGACCCGCGTCGTGCAAGAGCAGGCGCTTTGAACATTGTTCCAACTAAAACAGGTGCTGCTAAGGCTGTTGCTTTAGTTCTTCCTCAGTTGAAAGGTAAATTGGACGGTTTCGCTATGCGTGTTCCTACTCCTGACGTATCATTAGTTGACGTTGTATTTGAAACAGAAAAGAAAGTTACTGTTGAAGAAGTTAACGCAGCATTAAAAGCAGGCGCTGACGGACACGTTCTTTGCTATACTGAAGAACCGTTAGTATCATCTGACTACGTTGGTACTTCACAATCATCTACTGTTGATGCTTTATTAACAAGAGTTATGGGCGACAACATGGTTAAAATCATTTCTTGGTACGATAACGAAATGGGTTATTCAACAAGACTTGCTGAAACAACTTACATGGTTGCGTCTAAGTTATAATCTGAATTATAAAAGCAGAAAAATAAGGTGTGAGATAATTCACACCTTATTTTTTATATATTTGAAATATTTATACTTCCGTTACAGGCAAATTTTCGCTTGCTTCAAGCGCTCTTTCATAAAAGAAATATTCGTTCGAATACAGCATTTTAATCATATTTTTCAAAATATTGCCGAGTTTTTCATTTTGCTGTTTTACTAATTCCTTATTTTGAAGGTTTATTCTGTCCTCCATTTCATATAAATCCGTAACCGTTACGGCTCTGTCGGTATTTTCACGTCTTTCCGAACTGGTAAAGCATGGTTTATTCGGCTTGCATAGCATATTTACCGGTTGAATTTTCATATTTCCCCCTATTTTACAACCTTATTCAAACCGTGCGGTTTATCTATATTTCGGTGTAGTTTTAGAGCAATTTCCAGTGCAAGGAGTTGGATTATTACCAAAATTCCGAATGTTTTTATTATCGGCTTAGTGCAGTCAATATTAAGGTTGTAAGTCGATTTAATCTGGTTTGTTCTGTTGCCGATTATACAAATCGGCGGTTTATAATTCTCTTTGATATTATTGAGATTTTTTATCGCAGTATAACTTAAATCCGCATTATTGATATAAATCATCGCACTTTTTGCATTGTTTAACACCGCAACATGCCCGTGCATAAATTCTCCAAGAATGTATGAGCAGGTGTTTATGTAAGAAGTTTCTTTAATTTTTAACGAAGCCTCTTTGGCAAATGCATACATCTCTCCGTCGGCACTCATTACAATACTTCTGTAACGTGCCAAAAACTTTGCTGCCTGTTTGATTTTTGAATGGATTTTATATGCCTTGCTTATAACATCGGGAATATCGTTCAAATCACGAACTAAATCTTTAACATCAATTCCCTTATCTTGTGCTAGTTTAAATACGAGCATCGCACCGCAAAGAAGTTGAGATGTAAATGATTTTGTTGCCGCAATACTTTTTTCTTCCCCTGCATGGCAAGCGATGTGGTATTCGGTTGCATTCCAAATGGAGGAATTTTCTTTGTTTGTTATACAAAGAGTCTTTACTCCGTGTTCTTTTGCTCTTAACAGGGCAGAATTTGTGTCGGTTGTTTCGCCCGACTGGGTTATAAAAATATATAATATATCACTGTCATCGGCAATTTTTGGCTGAAGCAGAAATTCGCTTGAATAAATTGCTCTTGCCTCAATGTTTGCAACCGAACCGAATAAACTTGCACAATATCTTGCACAGTGGTATGAAGAACCGCTTGCAATGAGAAATACACGATTTATATTTTGCGGTACATCAATATTTATCTGTCCGTCTTTTATGTAATCGCCTATGATTTGCTCACAAATCTTACTCTGAGCAAATATTTCGGTTTCCATTGATGATTTTTTGCGTTTTATTAGTGGCATATTAACCCTCTAAAAACTCTCTAACAAACTTATTAACAGTCTGCGGATTTGCTCTGCCTTTGGTTTCCTTCATAACCTGACCGACAAAGAAGCCCAAAAGATTAGTTCTTCCGTTTCTGTATGAGTCAACTTCGTTCGGGTGAGATTCAACAATCTTTTTAACCAAATCTTTTATTGCACCCTCATCGTTAATTTGGCTCAAACCTTTTCTTTCAACTATGGCAGATGCTGTTTCGCCTTTTGTAATCATATCTTCAACAAGAATTTGCTTACCGATATTGTTTGAAATAGTACCTTTTTCAATTAAAGCAATTAATTCTGCCAAGTTTTCAGGTGTGAGTTTTGTTTCGTTGATTTCAACGTGATTTTCTTTTAAGTATGCCGTAATTTCACCTGTCAGGAAATTAACCGCAGTTTTTGGGTTAGCACCAAGTTCAATGACTTTATCAAAGAATTTTGCAAGTTCCATCTGAGAAACAACTACATTAGCATCGTATTCGCTCAAACCTAAACTTTGATATCTTTCACGTTTTTGCTTCGGAAGTTCAGGCATTTGTGCACGAACTTTTTCAACCCATTCACGGGAAATTTCTAACGGCATCAAATCGGGCTCAGGGAAGTAACGGTAATCGTTTGCATCCTCTTTGCTTCTCATTGATTTTGTTTCTCTTGTATCATCGTTCCAAAGTCTTGTTTCCTGAACAACCTCTCCGCCGTCCTCTACAATTTCTATCTGACGGTCGATTTCATATTCAAGCGCTCTTTCGAGTGCAGAGAACGAGTTAATATTTTTAATTTCGGCACGTGTACCAAATTCTTTTGAACCTTT
>Ga0256405_10004985_pt1 | contig 23787 bp, 26 predicted proteins | sample RumenRJG_02DNA_FD_189096 | JGI IMG/M metagenome (GOLD analysis project Ga0256405, IMG submission 189096) | Bovine rumen microbial communities from Lethbridge, Alberta, Canada - RJG_02 | ecosystem: Host-associated > Mammals > Digestive system > Stomach > Rumen | place: Canada: Alberta... | reverse complement strand
GGAGAACCCCGAGTTCTTTGTGGAGGAGTTCGGCAAGACAGGGGCTGACTATATCACATTCCATGTTGAGTCCTGCTACCATATCCACCGGCTTATCTACAGGATTAAGGAGCTGGGCAAGAAGGCCGGCATAAGCATAGTGCCATCCACCCCTGTAAGCGCCATTCAAGAGGTGCTGGGAGATGTGGATCTGGTGCTGGTTATGACTGTGAACCCCGGCTTCGGCGGACAGAAGCTGATTCCAAGCTGCATTGATAAAATTTCTCAGCTGGCTGCTATCAGGAAAGAGAAGGGATACAACTTTCTTATCTCGGTGGATGGCGGAGTAGGTGGCGGCAATGCCCAGACCCTGGTTGATGCCGGCGCAGATGTACTTGCCACAGGATCTGCCTTCTTCAAGGATCCTAGCTGGACAAAGAAGTATCACGCTTGAACAACGTCACTCTGAAACAAGTTCAGAGCAACATAAAAAAAGGTCATACTGAATTTCAGCATGACCTTTTTTATTCTCCTGAAACTGATTCAGGTTGACAATCGGCTTAGAAAACTGGAACAACTTCTCCGTTAGGATATCTCTTTGCGATGTAATCCTTGACCTTCTGTGTCTTCAGGGCCTCAACCAGAGCCTTGATAGCAGGCTTGTTCTCGTTTCCAGCCTTGACTGCGATAACATTCACATATGGAGAAGAAGAACCCTCTACAAAGAGTCCGTCTTTATTTGCGGAAAGTCCTGCAGGAATAGCATAGTTTCCGTTGATTACTGCGCCGTCAACATCTCCAAGGACTCTTGGCAGAGAAGCAGCCTCGATTTCGCGGAACTTGATCTTCTTAGGATTCTTTGTAATGTCCAGAGGAGTTGCGGTGATTCCAGCATCAGCTTTCAGTGTGATAAGTCCTGCATCAGCAAGAAGGAGCAGTGCTCTTCCCTCGTTGGTCGGATCGTTAGGAATTGCGATTACTGCCTTGTTCTTGAACTGATCCAGCTTTGTAACCTTCTTTGAATAGAGTGCAAATGGCTCTACATGGATTCCGCCGGCATTCACCAGATGATATCCCTTCTCCTTGTTGAAGGAATCAAGATATGGGATGTGCTGGAAATAGTTTGCATCGATATCGCCAGCCTCAACTGCATCGTTTGGTGTCACATAGTCTGTGAACTCCACAACTTCAAGCTTTACACCCTTTGCTGCCAGGTCATCCTTGATAAGGTTGAGGATCTCGGCATGTGGCTCCGGTGTAGCTCCCACTTTGATTGTCTGCTGTGCATATACTGCTGTGGTGGCAAATACAAGCGCTGCGATTAAAAGAAATTTTTTCATTTATAACCCCCTATTACCTACTTAATTGGTAGGTATATTATACTTTCAAACCAAAACTGTGTCAACAGCTGGATTAAATTTTTATCTTTTGCTTAACATCTTGTTTGTAAGCCGGGTTCCTGCAAACTGGATTGCAGCCACCATTATGATGATGACGATAACCGCTGCAGTCATTACACCGGTGCGGAACCTCTGGTAGCCGTAGCGGATAGCCAGGTCTCCCAGACCGCCGCCACCCAGTGTTCCAGCCATAGCAGAATAGCTTATAAGATTGATGATAGTCAAGGTGATGCCCGATACAACAGATGGCATTGCCTCCGGCACCAGAACCTTGTATATGATCTGCCAGTTGGTGCTTCCCATAGCCCGGGCGGCCTGGACAATTCCAGGGTCAACCTCGTTCAGTGCAGTCTCGGTGATACGTGCCACAAATGGGGCTGCAGCTATGGAGAGTGGTATGATAGTAGCTGTTGTGCCGATTGCTGTCCCCAGCATCAGGCGGGTGAAGGGGAGGAGTACAATCATCAGGATTACAAATGGGAAAGACCTGAGTACATCTATGATACGGCTTAAGATCGAATTGAACACCGGCCGTGGTGTGATGCCGTACTGGTTTGTGGTATTAAGGAGCACTCCCAGAGGGAAACCTATCAGGATGGCAAAGAGGGTGGAGAAGAATACCATAAGAAGGGTCTGGAGTGTGGAGACACCAACAAGAATCAATATCTGTTCCATAGACTACTCCTGATCCTTCCGGACATGGACGCTGTTCTCCTCAAGCCATGCTATGACCTTGGAGACCTCTTCGTCGCTTCCCATGATATCTGCATTCATATAGCCCACATCCTCATCCGGCAGATGGGAAATACCTGCGGCAAAGATGTTGAACTCCACATTGAACTTCTTTGCTATTGTGCTGAGGAGCGGTTTCTCCGGAGTCTTCCCTGTGAAATGGAGATGGAATTTCCCGGTCTGATCTGACCACTTCACCATCTCCTTGTCGTTAAGCACATTCTTTATGAAGTCCCGGGTTGTCTTGGTCTTCGGGTTTGCGAAGATATCCTTGACCTTTCCCTGCTCAACTACTTTTCCATCCTCCACAACTGCCACATATTCGCAGGCATCCCGGACAACCTCCATCTGATGGGTTATCATGACCACAGTCAGGTTCATCTTCTTCTGGATTTCCCTTATCAGGGCCAGGATGGATTGGGTTGTGTTGGGGTCCAGGGCGCTGGTGGCCTCGTCGCAGTAGAGGATATCTGGCTGTGTGGCCAGTGCACGGGCTATAGCCACACGCTGCTTCTGACCTCCGGAGAGGGTGCTGATTGGTGCGTTCTCCCGGTCCTCGAGCCCCACCAGCTTGAGCATCTCTGTCACCCGCTCCTTTATCTGGGCCTTGGGCATGCCGCATATCTCAAGGGGATATGCCACATTCTTCCCGGCATTGCGGGAGGAGAAAAGATTAAAGTTCTGGAAAATCATCCCTATCTTGCGGCGGCAGGCTATAAGCTCATCCTTAGGCAGGTTATCCACTCGGCGATCGCCGTACCAGACAGCACCCGAATCGGGGGCCTCCAGCAGGCTCATAAGCCGAACCAGAGATGATTTTCCTGCACCGCTTTTTCCGATTATACCGAAGATGGTGTTCTCCGGGATATCCAGGGAAATATCATCCACCGCATGGATAGAGTCGTAATACTTTTTCAGGTTCTCCAGCTTTATCCGCATGAATGCCTGTCAGACTCACTTATACATCGGGAATTTTGCGGTGAAGGCGTAAACCTCGTCCCGCAGTGCTGCCAGAGCTGCATCATTGTCGATGTTGTCGCAGGCTTTCTTGATGAACCGTGCGATCTGAACCATCTCAGCTTCCTTCATGCCACGGGTGGTGACAGATGGGGTACCGATACGGATTCCGCTGGTTACCATAGGCTTCTGCTTGTCGAATGGGATTGCATTCTTGTTCACGCTGATTCCAGCTTTGTCCAGAGCCTGCTCCACAGCCTTTCCTGTAAGTCCCAGGACAGATACATCAACCAGCATCAGGTGGTTGTCTGTGCCGCCGGATACCAGTGCAAAGCCCTGTGCCAGAAGTTCTTTTGCCAGAGCCTGTGCATTTGCCACAATCTGCTTTGCATAAGCCTTGAACTCAGGCTTCAGGCATTCACCAAGAGCCACAGCCTTTCCTGCGATGATGTGCATCAATGGACCGCCCTGGATTCCAGGGAAAATAGCCTTGTTGAGCTTGTATTCATCTGCAAACTCCTGGCTAGAGAGGATCATTCCGCCCCGTGGTCCACGGAGAGTCTTGTGGGTTGTAGTTGTGGTTACATGTGCATATGGGATTGGGCTTGGGTGGAGACCGGCTGCTACAAGACCTGCGATGTGAGCCATGTCCACCATAAGGAGAGCTCCTACAGAGTCTGCAATCTCCCGGAATCTCTTGAAGTCGATCACACGTGGATATGCGGAGGCACCTGCGATGATCAGCTTTGGCTTGCATTCAGAGGCAATCCGAGCAACTTCGTCATAGTCGATGAATCCATCCTCTTTTACGCCGTAAGGAACGATGTGGAAGTAGGTTCCTGAGAAGTTTACCGGGGAGCCATGGGAAAGGTGACCGCCGTGGGCCAGGTTCATGCCCATTACTGTGTCGCCCGGCTTAAGAAGGGCAAACTGTACTGCCATATTGGCCTGTGCGCCGGAGTGGGGCTGGACATTCACGTAAGTGCAGCCGAAAAGCTTTTTAGCCCGTTCCCGTGCCAGCTCCTCTGCAATATCTACACACTGGCAGCCGCCGTAGTACCGCTTTCCTGGGTAACCTTCTGCATATTTGTTGGTCATGACACAGCCATCAGCCTCAAGGACAGCGTTGGAAACGTTGTTTTCGGAAGCGATAAGCTCGATATTGTGGTTCTGTCTGGCTTTCTCCTGCTCGATTGCAGCCCAGACTTCCGGGTCTGTATCTTTCAAATGGTCATCAAAAAATCCCATGAATTCCTCCCAGTTATTGTTTTTTTCTATCTTATATTGAAACCCCCAAACAGTAAATAGAGGTAGGGGCAAAAAGTAATTAAGTTAATAAAAATAAGTAGAAAAAGTAATTTATTCTTAATTATCAATGTGGTATAGTTATATCATCATGAAAAAGATGACAAAACAGGAAAAGCACGCCCAGTGCATGAAGGAGATCAAGGGAACCCTCATAGTGACTCTTCTGTGCTGTGCATGGCATATTTTCACCGCCTTTGCCCTTAACGGCAAGGGTCTCTACTTCTTAGGAATGCCGGCCTGGTTCTCAGTTTCGGTTTTTGGTACCATAGTTATTGCTCTGGTCGGGGTGCGCTACCTTTTAAAGCATGTGTTCGTGGACTTTGAGTATGATGATGAGGAGGAGCAGAAATGATTCTGACAATTCTCATTATCTACCTTGTCTGCAATGCGATTATAGGTATCTGGTACAATAGGAAGAAAAGCCAGGAAAGCACCCTTTCCGTGGAGAAGAAATATTATATCGGCAGCCGCTCCATGAACGGTCTGCTCCTGGCTATGACCACCATGGCCACATATACATCGGTAAGCTCCTTTGTCTCAGGGCCTGGAGCTGCAGGTATGACCTATGGCTATGCCCAGGTATGGATTGCTGCAGTTCAGGTTCCTGTAACCTTCTTCATCCTGGGAGTCCTGGGTAATAAGATGGCTTTGGTTTCCCGCCGTACCGGTGCGGTCACTGTGGCCGGCTATCTCAAGGCCCGGTACAAGAGCGATGCACTGGTCATTGTAACATCGCTTCTGATGGTGGCTTTCTTCATAGCTCAGATGATCTCCCAGTTCACCGGAGGAGCTACTCTGATTCAGTCTATCACAGGAATCAACTATAAGTATTCGCTGTTCATCTTTGCCGCAGTAGTAATTATCTATACTGCTTTCGGAGGATTCTCCGCAGTAGCGATCACCGATGCTATCCAGGGCTTCATCATGTGCATCGGCACCTTCCTGTTCCTTTTCTTTGTGCTGCAGGCTGGTGGAGGCCTTTCCGGAATCGATGCAGGGCTTCAGCAGAATCTGCCTGGAGTTTACGACAACCTGTTTGCCAAGTATAAGCCTGGTACACTGCTTTCCTTCTGGATCCTGGTAGGTTTCGGTGTCCTTGGTCTGCCTCAGACAGCAGTGCGGGGCATGGGGTTCAAGAATACCAAGAGCCTTCACAGCGCCATGTGGATCGGTGCCATCACCTGTTCCTTCGTGGTAGTCGGTATGCACCTGGCAGGTGCCTGGGCGGGTGCTCTGGTGGACAAGGCCAACCTTCCTACATCAGACTATTTCATTCCATATATTGTTCAGCAGATCATGCCTACTCCTCTGGCAGGTCTTTTCCTGGCTGCTCCTATGGCTGCAGTAATGTCCACTGTGGACTCCCTGCTTATCCTGGCATCAGCTGCCATTGTGAAGGATCTGTGGCGGACCTATGTGGTCAAGGATGATCCTGTAAAGATTGAGAAGTACAACAAGAGGGTGGCCTTTGTAAGCCCTCTGGTGACACTGCTCTTCGGAATCCTGGTGGCTTTCCTTACTCTGAATCCCCCTGACATCATCTTCTTCCTGAACATGTTTGCCTTCGGTGGTCTTGAGTGTACATTCTTCTGGCCTCTGGTAGGTGGACTCTTCTGGAAAAAGGGTACACGTCAGGCTGCTGTTGCCAGCTCACTGGGTGCTGCGTTCACTTACATCTTCTGCCATTACAATGTGAAGATTGTGGGAATCAATGCTGTTGCCTGGGGCCTTCTGGTGGGTGGACTTCTTTACTTCATCGTAGGTGAGATCACCGGCAAGAAGGGACTTGATCAGGATATCCTGGACAAGTGCTTCTGATGCCTATGCGGTGATTAGTCTTTCAGATTCTTCCTGGCTTCTTCGTTGTTGCTGATGACCATGGCCACCTTGCTGCACTTATCAAGTTCACTGCAGTCACCGCAGGTCTCGAAACCCTTTGCCGCAGCACATTTGCGGATGGGGCACATGGAGGCGCAGTAGGCGAATTTGATTCCCTCGGTCCGGCATCCCATGCAGTTTATAGTCTCAGGGGTGATCTGATCTGTGTGATTCATCTCGCACCACTTGCGGGAAGTCTCTTTACGCAGATTGTCATCATTGTTGATTGTGGCGATTCTTGCGTCGCATTTCTCGCAGTCAAGTCCACAGTAAGCAATTAGTTTTTTCATAAGAACAGTATATCATTTTTATTGACAACCTGGAAATGGGAAGGGTAAAATTATATTTATGGAAATTGACAAGAAAAGAATAACCAAAGAGCAGCTTGAAAAAGCGCTTGAGTGCAAGACAGCCGAAGAGCTCATAGAGCTGGCAAAAGCAGAGGGTTATGACATAACAAAGGAGCAGGCCGAAACATATCTTGCAGAGATGGAAGACCGCGAACTTGACCGTAAGAATCTGGATAAAGTGGCCGGCGGTGCTGCAGCACAGTTGTGCTGGGATAATTGCCCTTTTGATGCTCCTCTTTGAACAACTTATGCGTTATAATTATCTCAAGATGGTTTATAATCATAGTATGAACAGTTTGATAAATCATGAAACAGACTTCTAAAACATTGATACTGGACAAGAAAGGCGTTGACTTTATATCAGATGAGTTTCAGACCATAATGAAGGAATATGGTGTCCAGAAATCTAATATTGTAAAGGCCAGACTGGCTATGGAATCGGTGCTTCTGGATATTTCTGACCACTATGATGAAAAGAAAGAGATAACTGTCATAATGGGAAGTAAGTTCGGATCCCGCTTTTTTACTGTCAGATATGAGGGCTCTCCATATAATCCGATGGAAGATGCGGTCTCTGACGGCTGGACTGGCCAGATTCTTTCAAGTGTGGCAATAGTTCCTGCCTGGAGCCATAAGAACGGTTATAACGAGATTTATGTAAGGGTACCGCGCAATGCCAAGAAAAGCGAGATAGTCATGCTAGCTTCTGTTGCAGCGGGAGTACTGTTAGGAGTGCTCGAGAATTATCTTCCTGCTGATATTTCATCTTTTTTTACTGAATTTGTATGTGCCCCGATTACGAAAGTTTTTATGAATATGCTTACCACATTTGCCGGCCTTGTTGTATTCATGTCGCTGTTGGCGGGTATTATCGGAATAGGTAACCTGTCGGATTTCAGCAAGGTAGGTAAATATATGGCAAGAAGGTTCTTGGTTGCCGACTATATAGCCTGCGGAATAACAATACTTGCACTCATCCCGTTCCATAGATTTACATTCGGTGTTTCGGCAGGTTCCTCCCAGTGGAAGGCCATACTTGATATGCTTCTGGATATTATTCCTTCGGATCCTATTAGTCCTTTTGTGAACGGCAATGTACTAAATCTGGTGTTCATGGCTGTGATCATAGGTATAACCATGCTCGTCCTGAGTCGCGAGGTTCCTGTGATTCAGGGCTTCCTGAATCAGGCTAACCAAGTGATAATTCATGTGGTGGGGCTGGTGTGCCGCCTTTTGCCTCTGTATATATTCGCATCACTTGCTTCACTTATCGGAAAGAACGGAATCGGAATTCTTAAATCGGTATGGAAGCCATTCCTGTTCTGTGTAATTATGCTGCATTTTATGCTGTTTGCAAAAATAATTATTACTGCTATAAAGCTTAAGGCAAGGCCTGCTGTCCTTATCCGCAAGATATTGCCTACTTATCTGATAGGGCTTACTACAGCATCTTCTATGGCCGCATTCGGTTCTTTGATGGATATAAACGAAAAAAAGCTGGGAATTCCTGCCGAATTAAGTAGAATGGGATTTCCTATTGGGAGTGTCCTCAATACCTATGCAGCATGTATCGGGTTTGTTGCTGTAATCTTTTATCTGGCGGAGCTGCATGGTGTAAGTGTAAATATAGGCTGGTTCATATCTATCTTTATATGTGTTACAATTATCTCCTGTGCCATGCCGCCTGTACCCGGTGGAATGCTTATCGGAATAGGAATAATACTTAACGAATTTGGCCTGCCTGCATCAGATCTTGCCCTGGCTGGTACAATCCTTATGTTCTGTGATTTCTTCATGACATCTGTCAGAATAGGGGTTTTGCATCTGGAGCTGGCACTTCAGGCAGACCACTGGGGAAAACTGGATAAAGACAAGCTCAGGAGTGCGGTGTAATATACTGCTGATTGTTGAAATTAAGCCTCTTATGCTTTTCTCCTGAACCTGCGGCGTATGATCTGGAGTGCACACAGCACTGCCAGCATGCTTAATCCGATTATATCAGTCATTCCCTCTGGTATTACACACAGAAGACCGCCTGCAGCAAACAGAAGCCGCTCGATTATATTGCTGGTCAGACCGAAGCCGTAGCCCTCAAGTGCAACGCTTATTCCGAACATACCGATCAGGGCAGTGATCAGAATATAGATAAGCTGTATCGCATTGGCATCTATCATAAGCATCTGTGAGTTGAAGACAAACATATATGGGATGATGAAGGCTCCTATGGCCAGCTTGGTGGCGTTCACCGCAGTCTTCATCGGTTTTGCTTTTGCTATGGCCGCACCGGCAATGGCAGCCAGGGCTACCGGAGGTGTGACGTCTGCGATAATTCCGAAGTAGAATGCGAACATATGGGCTGCCAGCGGCAGAACGTTAAGCTGGATGATTGCCCCTGCTGTAATAGTTGATGTAATAAGATAGTTTGCAGTTGTTGGAGCACCCATTCCTAAAATGATTGATGCAATCATGGTGAATACCAGGGTAAGGAAAAGCTGTCCATGGGCCAGGGTGACAAGTCCTGCTCCCATTTTAAGCCCAAGTCCTGTCAGAGTTACAACTCCGATTATAATTCCTGCCATACCGCAGGCAATTGCCACCGATATAATGTTCCTGGATGCGGCGCACATTACATCCACCATATCCTTTACATTGAAGGTAGGGCGTCTTCCTTTGGCCAGGTCAATCAGCGATACGGCAAAGCCTATGATGAGGCAGCTGACAATTCCCATGAGTGCGGCAAACACAGCAGTCTTTCCTGCACACAGGAAGTAGATGATCACAATAAGAGGCAGCAGCATAAAGCCTTTGCTTAAGAAAAGGGGCATGAATCGCGGAAGCTGATTCTTTGGCAGACCTTTCAGGTTCAACTTCTTTGCTTCCAGGTGTACGGTGATGAATATTCCTGTAAAGTAGAGGATAGCAGGGATTATTGCAGCCTTGACAATAGTGATGTAAGGCATTCCAAGGCTTTCGGCCATAAGGAATGCAGCTGCTCCCATGATAGGTGGCATAAGCTGTCCGCCAGTGGATGCCGATGCTTCTACTGCTCCAGCAAATTCACCTTTGTAACCCAGCCGTTTCATCATAGGAATTGTGAAAGAGCCTGACCCTACTGTATTTGATACAGAAGAGCCGGAGACTGTACCCAGAAGGGCAGAGGAGAGTACCGCAACCTTAGCAGGTCCGCCGCTGGCACCACCTGCAATGGAGTTGCACACATCAATGAAGAACTGGCCTATGCCTGTCTTCTCCAGCAGTGCACCGAACAGTATGAACAGAAATATAAAGGTGGAGCAGGCTCCGATAGGGGTGCCCATGATTCCCTCTGTGTTGTAGAACAGGTGGCATACCACCCGCTGCAGCGAATAGCCCCGGTGGTGCATGAAGCCAGGCAGATATTTTCCTACAAATGAGTAGAATACAAAACAGCCTGCGATAATCATAATAGGGAGACCTACTATGCGTCGGCAGCTTTCGAACAGTATGATGATACCGATTATTCCGATTGCCACGTCAAGTACGGTATTGTTGCCGGATCTGCGCACAAGTGTGTCAAAGTTGATGACAATGTACATCCAGCAGGCGGCTCCTATGAGGGCCAGCACTACATCATACCAAGGGAGGGTGTCTTTGCGCATTTTCTTTGATGCGGGGAACAGAAGGAATGCAAGAAGCTGAACAAAGGCCAGATGAGTTGCCCGCAGAATCTGGGCAGTTATGTGACCCGTAAGGGTTGCATACAGCTGGAACATGACAAAGACAACAGAGATGACAACAGTAATATATTGCCGCCAGCAGGTATGTTCCCTGTAGGCCTGTTCTCGGTCCAGCTCTTTCATAAGCTGCTTTATCTCTTCTTCATTTGTTGTCGGAAGAATATTGTCAACTTTGTTATTCATATCTTCAGCCATGATAATGTCTCCAAATATAATCTGCGAGATTGACCCTTTTGAACTGCAGAGTTATTCCGGTTTGTGCCGGGAAAAAAACGGTAAGAGGAATCTCGGTGTTTCCAAAATTTATTGAATGGTCTGCAACCAGTCCAACAGCCATGTTAAGGCGTGGAAGAATTCTATGCAGGTTGCTTATAGTGTAGCAGCCGTCTTTTACAGAAAAAACTGCTCCTTCAGTCTCCACTGGTTCAGGAATGCCGGCACCGTAAGAGACAAACTGGGTCTGATATAACTCAAGTTCATTACCTTCTGCACTTTTGTAATAATCGTGTACCCGACCCTTGTTGACCGAGTGGGTGTAAGAAATTATGAACCCGTTCCTGTAGCCATCTGCAGAGTAGTAGCATTTATTGCTGTCTGTCCTGTCAGAGATCACAAGAACAGGTTTGGCGGGAATCATCATAAGAATCCCCGCCAGAATAAGAAATGAAATAAAAAGCAGAGCTTTTTTCTTCATCAGATGTTATTTCATCAGTCCTAATTCCTTGAAGTACTTTACAGCACCTGGATGGAATGGAACAGAAACACCGGTGACTGCTTTCTCGGCAGAAACTTCCTTGCCCTTTGCATGTGCTGTTGCCAGCTCAGGAAGGTTGGAGAAGAGAGCTTTTGTCATCTCGTAAACTGTATCGGTGTCAAGCTTTGCGTTTACAGCCAGAGTTGCCTTGATTGCCAGTGCTGGTGTGTCCTTGTCAGTTCCCTTGTAGGTTCCGCCAGGGATTGTGGTGAGTGTATAATAATTGTATTTAGACATAATCTTGTCTGCTGCGGCGCCGGAAACAGGAACAAGCTGGAGTCCTGCTGTGAATGCAAGCTCCTGGAGAGCTGCGTTAGGAACACCTGCAGTGATGAAGCATCCGTCCAGGGTTCCGTTCTGGATACCGTCTGAAGATTCCTTGAATGAAAGGTTGTTCTTCTTGATGTCGTTGAATGTGATTCCATAGCCTTCAAGAATCTGTTTTGCATTGAACTCTACGCCGCTTCCTGCATCGCCTACAGATATTCTCTTTCCGCCCATTGCTGTTATAGACTGGATGCCGCTTGTCTTTGATACAGCAATCTGGACAACTTCCGGATAGAGAGTTCCGATAGTCTGGATATTGGCAAGCTTTTCTCCTGCGAACAGGTCAGTTCCGTTGTATGCGTAGTCCATTACGTCGTTCTGGACAATTGCGAATTCAGCATCACCCTTGTTGATAAGCCGCAGGTTCTCTGCAGATGCACCGGTTGCCTGTGCTGTCACGTTCATGTTTGCCACCTTTGTGTTCCAGATGTTGGCAATAGCACCGCCGAATGGATAGTAGGTGCCGGATGTACCGCCGGTAGCAAGGATGTAATCCTTCTTCTCGTTTGACTTGCATCCTGCAAGGCAGAGCAGAGCCAGTGTTAGGATAAGAGCCACAGTAATGATTCTTTTCATAAAAATCCCCCATAGATAAAATAAAAACAAAAAAATTCTACTATATATTGCTTGATTTATCAATTGATTTTTTCTTGACGGCAGAAAACAGCCTATATTATAGTGAAACGGGGAAGAGTTCTATGGCTGAGATGGATTAAACACATTAATGCAATCTGTGCCATAAACAAAGGAGACTCATCGTGAAGCAGTTTATTGAAGTTCATTATTATCTTAAGGACGGGAAGCGGGAGGAATTTTACCGTACAATTATGGAAAGAGGGATTGCTGCTGCATCCAGGGCAGAGAAAGGAAACGAGAAATACGATTACTTCTACAGCCCCGACAATAAGAATGAGCTGCTCCTCATTGAGCTGTGGGCATCGGAAGAGGTGCTTAAGCAGCACTGGGAAACTGAACATTTCAAGGCCCTTGGTGAGCTTAAGAAGAAGTATGTGGTTGATACAGTGATCAACCGGTACCAGGTGGAATAGCAAAAAAAAAATAAAAATTTTTTAAAAAAGTGTTGACAAGTTTTTCTTTTTCTGGTTATATTCTACTTACCTACCAGGTTGGTAGGGATAAAAGCTAGCGAATAAATTTGACCAGAAAAAGGAGAACGACATGAGCAACTATAAATTTGAGACATTACAGCTTCATGTGGGTCAGGAACAGGCTGACCCGGTAACAGATTCCAGAGCAGTTCCGATATATGCCACAACTTCCTATGTATTCCACAACTCGGCTCATGCAGCGGCACGGTTCGGACTTGCAGATGCAGGAAACATCTACGGCCGTCTGACCAACAGCACACAGGATGTGCTTGAGAAGAGAATTGCAGCCCTGGAGGGCGGTGTGGCGGCACTGGCCCTTGCATCAGGTGCAGCAGCCATCACTTACACAATTCAGGCACTGGCTCAGGCAGGGGATCATATTGTGGCACAGAAGACTATCTACGGTGGAACTTACAACCTTCTGGCACACACTCTTCCTTTATATGGAGTGAATACTACATTTGTAGATATCCACAACCTTAAGGAAGTTGAGGCTGCCATTAAGCCTAACACAAAGGGAATCTTCATCGAAACACTGGGAAACCCCAACAGCGACATTCCAGACATCGATGCAGTTGCAGCAATTGCACACAAGAACAATCTTCCATTAGTAATAGACAACACTTTTGGAACTCCGTACCTGATTCGTCCTATCGAGCACGGAGCCGACATCGTGGTTCACTCTGCAACCAAGTTCATCGGCGGTCATGGAACAACACTGGGTGGTATTATTGTAGATTCCGGCAAGTTCGACTGGAAGAAGGCCGGCAAGTATGCACCTATTGCAGATGCAAACCCAAGCTACCACGGAATTTCATTTGCCGATGCAGTTGGTCCGGCTGCATTTGTCACCTACATCCGTGCCATCCTGCTCAGAGATGAGGGAGCAGCTATCTCTCCATTCGCAGCATTCCTCCTGCTGCAGGGAACCGAGACTCTCTCCCTCCGCCTTGAGCGCCATGCCGAGAACACCAAGAAGGTTATCGAGTTCCTCAAGAAGCATCCTAAGGTGGAGAGCATCAATCATCCTTCACTGCAGGAACATCCTGATCACGCCCTGTATCAGAAGTATTTCCCAAATGGCGGCGGAAGCATCTTCACCTTTGATATAAAGGGCGGTCAGAAAGAGGCTCATGCATTCATCGACCATCTGGAGATATTCTCTCTTTTGGCAAACGTGGCAGATGTGAAGAGCCTGGTTATCCATCCGGCTACAACAACCCATTCACAGCTCTCTGATGCAGAGCTTGAGGCTGCCGGCATCCATCAGAACACCATCAGACTTTCTATTGGAACCGAGCATATTGATGATATTATCGCAGACCTTGAGAAAGGGTTTGCAGCAGTTTAACATAAAATAAGGAGAACATTATGTCAAAGATTTATACTTCAGCAGATCAGCTGATTGGAAAAACACCTCTTCTTGAGCTTGCACATATCGAGAAGGAATTGGGACTTAAGGCAAAAGTTCTGGCAAAGCTGGAATACTTCAACCCGGCAGGTTCTGTAAAGGACAGGATAGGCAAGGCTATGATCGACGATGCCGAGGCCAGCGGAAAGCTTAAGCCAGGTTCTGTCATCATCGAACCTACCAGCGGAAACACAGGTATCGGACTGGCAGCTGTGGCTGCGGCCCGGGGCTACAGGATCATCATTGTAATGCCGGAGACCATGAGCGTGGAGCGCCGTGTCCTTATGAAGGCATACGGTGCAGAGCTGGTTCTTACCGAAGGAGCAAAAGGTATGAAAGGTGCCATCGCCAAGGCAGAGGAGCTGGCAAAGGAAATTCCCAACAGCTTTATCCCAGGCCAGTTTGTGAACCCTGCAAACCCAAAAGCCCACAGAGAGACTACCGGCCCAGAGATTTATGAGGATACAGACGGAAAGGTTGATTTCTTTGTAGCAGGAGTAGGTACAGGTGGAACTATCACTGGAGTAGGTGAATACCTTTAGTCCAAGAATCCTGGTGTAAAGGTTGTTGCTGTTGAGCCTGCATCTTCTGCAGTGCTTTCCGGTGGTGCGGCTGGACCTCATAAGATCCAGGGAATCGGCGCAGGATTTGTGCCAGATGTCCTTAATACCAAAGTTTACGACGAGATTATTCCGGTCAAGAATGAGGATGCCTTTGAGACAGGCAAGCTGATAGGCCATAAGGAAGGAGTGCTGGTGGGAATTTCCGCCGGTGCCGCAACCTGGGCTGCCATTGAACTGGCAAAACGCAAGGAGAATGCAGGAAAGACCATTGTGGTGCTCCTGCCGGATACAGGTGACAGATATCTCTCGACTCCACTCTTTGCTGAGTAATACACCGTTTGAACCTACAGACGATGACCTGTCCTGGCTCTTGGGCCAGGACAATTTTGATTCTCTCCTTTTTATTGAGGCTGACAAGGTAAGACAGCGCATATATGGCCGGCAGGTGTATCTGCGGGGGCTGATTGAGTTTACAAACTACTGTAAGAACAACTGCCTCTACTGCGGTCTGCGCACAGGAAACCACCGTGTCAGCCGTTATCGTCTTAGTAAGGAGGAAATCCTTTCCTGCTGCAGGGAAGGATATGACCTGGGATACCGTACCTTTGTACTGCAGGGCGGGGAGGATCCTTTCTATACCGATGAGATGATGATTGATATCATCTCTGCAATCCATGCTGCATTTCCTGATTGTGCCATCACCCTCTCCATAGGGGAGAAAAGCCATGACAGCTATAAAGCTTTCTTTGATGCCGGTGCCCGTCGTTATCTTTTACGGCACGAGACAGCAGATGAAGAGCATTATCAGAAGCTGCACCCAGCATCCATGAGTCTTGAGAACAGGAAAAAATGCCTATTTGACCTTAAGGAGATCGGCTACCAGGTGGGCTCGGGCTTTATGGTGGGCTCCCCGTATCAGACAATGGAGAACATTATAACAGATATCAGATTCCTGCAGAAGCTTAAGCCTGATATGATCGGAATAGGTCCGTTCATCACCCAGCACGATACCCCGTTTGCCACTTTCCCCAACGGGAGTGTGGAGCTTACTCTGCGCCTTATTGCAATGCTCCGCCTGATGTTTCCATATGCCCTTATTCCCGCCACCACTGCTCTTGGAACTTTGGAATCAGAGGGAAGGGAGCTGGGGCTCAAAGCTGGGGCCAATGTGGTGATGCCCAACCTTTCTCCGGTGGGAGTGCGTAAAAAATATGCAATCTACGACGACAAGATATGCATAGGAGAAAAGTCGGCCCAGTGTAGGTTCTGTCTGCAGCGGAGGGTCTGTAATGCAGGGTATGAGTTCTCCCTGGATGTGGGGGATGCGAAACGGCCGGAGAAGTCTGAAAAATGAAGGCGCTTATTGCTATGAGCGGGGGAGTGGATTCCAGTGTTGCTGCTCTGCTGATGAAGGAGAAAGGCTTTGAGTGTATAGGCTGCACCATGCACTTATACGACAACGAGGATGCTGGAATCCCTAAAAGTCATACCTGCTGCTCCTTGGCCGATGTGGAGGATGCCCGCCGGATTGCATACAGCCTGGGTATGGACTACTTTGTGTTCAACTTCACCCGGGATTTCCGGAAACAGGTTATAGAAAAGTTTATCCGGTGCTATGAAGAGGGGCAGACTCCCAATCCATGCATTGACTGCAACCGCTATATGAAGTTTGCCAAACTTTTTGAGCGGGCCCAGATACTGCAGTGCAGTTATGTGGTCACAGGCCACTATGCTCAGATTGAATGCATAGATGGCTCTTATCTGCTTAAAAAAAGTGCAGATGAATCCAAGGATCAGAGCTATGTCCTCTTTATGCTTGACCAGGAGCAGCTGGCCCATATTGCTTTTCCTCTTGGTGGCTTATGTAAGAGCCAGGTCCGTTCTATTGCTGCAGAGCACGGGTTCTGCAATGCAGAGAAGCCGGACAGCCAGGATATCTGCTTTGTTCCTGACGGCGACTATGCTTCTATAATAAAAAAGCATACCGGAAAGTCACCGATTCCTGGCGATTTTCTGGATACTAAAGGGCATGTCATAGGGCAGCATAGGGGAATAATAAACTATACCATAGGCCAGCGGCGTGGACTTGGTATATCAGCTTCCGAGCCTCTGTATGTGGTCAGTATTCACCCGGAGGACAATACAGTGGTAGTAGGGCATGATAGCGATTTGTTCAGCAGGAATGTCCAGGTTAAGGATTTCAATTGGATATCAGGCATGGCACCGGAGAAAGAGATACGGTGCAAGGCCAAAATCAGGTATAGGAGCAGGGAGCAGGATGCATTGGCCTATCCAAGGGAGGACGGCACTGTGGAGATAGTGTTTGACCAGGGACAGAGGGCTGTGACTCCAGGACAGGCGGCAGTGCTGTATGATGGTGATGTTGTGCTGGGCGGCGGTGTGATTTATGCGTAATTATCTTGATTTACCTACCAAGTCCGTGGTATAATAGGAATATGATGATTTCCACACGTGGCAGATATGCACTTAGGGTGCTTATAGATTTAGCTGAGCATAGAAACGGCAGCTACATTCCTATGAAGGATGTGGCAGACCGGCAGGATATTTCCCTTAAATATTTGGAGCGGATAGTGCCGGTTCTTACCCAGAGCGGCCTGATAGAAGGGGTTCATGGCAAGGGTGGCGGCTACCGGCTGGTTAAAAGCCCTGAGGAATGCAGAGTAGGGGATATCCTGCGCCTGACAGAAGGGGATCTGGCGCCGGTAGCCTGCTTGGCCCAGGGGGCACAGCCCTGCGGCAGGGCTGCTGAATGCCGCACCCTGGATATGTGGAAGAAGTTCAACATCCTTATAAATGACTACTTTGACGGTATAACCATAGCTGACCTGATGAAGAGCAGCCCTGCCGCAGACAATTATATAATTTAAGCTTATAACTGTTGACAAAACCCCATTGTGCCGTTATAATCGTTGAACATCGACGCAGGGTAGAGCAGTTGGCAGCTCGTCGGGCTCATAACCCGGAGGTCGTAGGTCCGAGTCCTACCCCTGCTAGAAAATAAAAAAGCTCCTCAATCAGAGGAGCTTTTTTTATCCCTTCATAACAGTTGCTTATTTAAGCATAGCTTCGATAGCCTTGATATTCTCTGGCAGGTACTTGCCTTCAAGGAACTCAGCCATTCCCTGGTCGCAGGCGGTGGCAATAACAGGTGCCATCGGCAGTCTGTCGGTCACAGTCACACCGAATTTCTTTGCAACCTCGTCCAAGTGGCTCTCGCCGAATATCTTTATCTCCTTGCCGCAGTCAGGACACTTGACATAGCTCATGTTCTCAACCAGACCCAGGATAGGAATATTCATAGCCTTTGCCATGTTCACTGCCTTCTCCACAATCATGCTCACCAGCTGCTGAGGAGAGGTGACAATGACAATGCCGTCAATAGGAATGCTCTGGAATACTGTGAGGGCTACGTCGCCTGTTCCCGGAGGCATATCGATGAACATATAGTCAATGTCACCCCAGATTACCTCGGTCCAGAACTGCTTTACAGCACCTGCAATAACCGGGCCTCTCCAGATGACAGGATCTCCAGGGTTGTCCAGGAGCAGGTTCACAGACATCACACTTATTCCTGTCTTGCTCTTTACAGGAAGGAATGCATCTCCATCCTGCTTAGGGTGCTCCTCGATTCCGAAAGCCTTTGGAATGGAAGGACCTGTGATATCTGCATCAAGAATCGCAGTCTTATATCCCTTGTTGTTCATCATCACAGCCAGGATAGAGGTTATAAGGGATTTTCCTACTCCTCCCTTGCCGCTGACTACTCCGATGATCTTTTTGATATGTGTAAGTTCATGGGGCTTTTCGATGAAGCTCTGTTTTTCTGTCCGATCTTCGCAGTTTGATGCGCAATGTGAGCAGTCATGGTTGCAATCTGCCATTTTAATTCTCCTTTTTCACAGTGAAGTTGACAATCTCTTTATCATCGGCCAGCAGGATAATGATGGAATCCTCTGCAACAAAGTACGGAATAGCTATTACTCCTCCCTTTGTTCTTGTAGAGAATACCTCGGTTCTGTTGCCGACAGGATCTATAATCTGGAATTTAAGGGTGATAGGAACCGGATAATCAGGCAATGAGCGTTCCAAAAGGCCGAACACTTTCCCCTTTTCCGGTGCCGGCGGCACTATCTGAAGCTGCATCATGGTACCCCGTTTTACTACAGCCTCGGCTTCCGGTGTCTGTGCCACTACTGTACCAGGCTTCTCGGCTCCCATCCTCTCCCTGAAGCTGAATGCAAAAGGCATATTCATACCTGTCACCTGGAGCAGGGCTTCCTGGAAGTTCATATTCTTGAAAGTCGGGGTGGTGATCACTGCATCTTCCGGTCCCTGACTCACAATAAGCTCAAGCTGTGTATAGCTGGTCACCGGTGTTCCCGGCAGCGGTTTCTGCTGGATTATGGTGCCTCTTGACTCATTGCTGTATACGGTTATTACAGGTTCCTTGATAGTTATGAATGTGCCGTAGGTTGAGAATAGTGTCATGAAATGGGTCTTGAGATCCTGCAGGTTCCAGCCGGTGTAATCGCCTATCTTGTCGATTACTGCACCCCGGCTTACGCTTAGTGTCACTGCTTTCCCGGCTCTGCGGATAGAGCCTGGGGAAGGCTGCTGGTCAAGAATTTTTCCCTTGTCTCCCGGGTCCTGGGAATACCGGAGCTGTATCTTGGATGTAAGCCCCTTGTCCTGTATGGCAATAAGGGCCTCCTCCAGCTGCATGCCGTTCACATCAGGCACTACAGTGATCTCTGAACCGCGGAACATAAGAAAGAACCCGGCCAGTGCGGAAGCAGCCAGAAGTATGATCATTCCCATAAGGGTAAAAACAGTTATTTTTCCGGAACTATTCATTTTTTTCTCCAAGGACGGCGCCTATGACTTTTCTGGCTCCGTTTAAGAAGGATCTGAAATCCATCTCGTTCTTAGACTGTGGTTTAAGATATTGTATGGCAAGGCAACCCTCGCCGGTTGCAACTATTATTCCCTGATGTCTGTCCACACCCAGTACTGTGCCACATTCACCAGACTTAAACTCCTCTCCAGTGTACAGTGAAGCCTGGGTTATTGCAATGGTCTTTCCAGCCATGGTGGTGCAGCAGCCTGGCCAGGGCTGATATGCTCTGATCTTGCGGTCTATTGATACTGCGCTGTCGTGCCAGTCAATAATTCCATCTTCTTTCTTGAGCATGTGGCAGTAGGTGGCTTTTGCTTCGTTCTGTACAGTGTAGTTCAAAGAATCTGCCTCCAGTGCTTTGATAAAGCCCGGGATAAGCAGTGCGCTTTTGGCTGCCACAAACTCTGTAAGCTCCGGAGCAGTCTCGGTTCCCTCCAAGGGGAAAGGTATCTGCAGGGCTATGTCCCCTGTGTCCATCTTGAGAGCCATCTTCTGTATTGTTATTCCTGTGACTGTGTCTCCTGCCAGGATTGCGGCATTTATAGGTGCCGGTCCTCTCCAGTGTGGCAGAAGGGATGGGTGTATATTGAATGCTCCGTTTGTGAAGATATCAAGAAAATCTTTCTTGAAGATCTTTCCGAATGCAAAAGTTATAAGAGTGTCAAAGCCCTCTTCCTTAAGAAAACTTATGAATCTGTCGTCCAGTTTCTCCGGCTGATACACCGGTATTGCGCACTCCAGGGCACATACTTTTACAGGGGATGGTGTAAGTATATTCTTTCTTCCTGCCGGCCGGTCCGGGTTTGTAAGGACACCATATACCTGATGATTATCTGACAGTGCCTTGAGTACAGGTACTGCAATGGCCGGAGTTCCTGCAAAAAGTATTTTCATTTATTATGGCTCATCTTCTCGTATTTGCTGATGACTTTATTCTTTATGTTCTGCGGCAGCCTGTCCACAAATAGAAGTCCGTTCAGGTGGTCATTCTCGTGGAGTATTATCCGGGCCAGCCAGCCTTCGGCATTAAGATGGAATATCTTGCCGGTGGTATCCTGTGCCTGCACCTTTACAGAGTAGGGACGTGCCACATTTGCCCATACACCGGGCAGACTTAAGCAGCCTTCCTCGCCGTTCACAGTCTCCTGGGAAGTTTCGATAATCTCCGGATTTACGAAAACTCTGGGTCTGTCGTCCACAGCTTCGGTGACGAAGAACCGTCTGGAAATGCCAACCTGAGGAGCGGCAAGACCCACACCTTTCTTCTCCCGCATAAGGACAATCATCTGGCGGACAGTATCCTCCAGTGCCTGGTCAAAGGTCTCAACCGGCTTGGCTTTTTCCCTCAATACTTCATTTCCTAATGTGACAACATCCAGATCCATAAACTTCTCCAGAAATTATATAATATAAGAAAAATAACTATTTAACAAGCCATTGTCAGTTCCACAGGTAGAGCTTGTGGATGCGGTAGGAGATGAAGACTGTGCCTGTGGCAAGGAGTGCCATTCCGATTATGGCGCCCAAGGCCGAGGCTGTGTAGAAGAGAGTGTGGCTTCCGGCCAGGATGAATATCATGCTGACAGCCAGGTTCAGGTATTCCCAGTTCCTGTTCTGAAGATAGTTGAACACCAGTGTCAGTACAGTGAGTATTTTTATGATAAGCAGGGCAGTATAGTAATAATCCAGACCCGGGATAAACAGGGCGTTGACCCCTTTGTTCGGAGTGAAAGGCATAAGGAGTGCCACAAAAAGCGCAAGAAGAATCACAGCGCTGAGCAGGGTGGCAAAAGGTTTGTACTCGGTATCGATGGTCATCATTGCAAAGCACAGGAGCACAAACACACCAAGTATCTTGCCGAAGTATGCCAGCCTTGTAAGGATAAGGACATAGGACTCAGGCTTATCCAGCTGTTCCAATATATAAATGATGGATCTGATGCCGTCAAAGTTCAGTGTAAGAAGGAAGATCAGAAAGAAGAATATCTCTGCACGGGTGTTCTGGAGGAAGAATTTGCGGATAAAGAACACCGAGAACACCGAGAAAAGAATGGTTATGATAGGTATCAGGACATTGGGGCTTATTATCATCTCCCTGAAAGTCTGGGGCAGATCCCTGGAAAGGTATGCAAGAAGCCCGATGAAGCAAAGGATGAATATTGCCGAGAATATGTTGAAACAGGTGATGATGATATTGCGCTTGCTCAGTACAGCCATAATTTAACTATAACATTACGCCGGATTTTTTCAATAATTTTTTGTTATATATCTTTTTTTTTTCAGAGGAAGGAAGTAGGGTTTCCTCAGAACAGGAGGTTCAGATATGATTTGGAATCCGGAAGCCGAACAGGCAGGACAGGATGTCAGAGAGAAACAGCAGCTTGCTGACCTTCAGAGGCTGGCAAAGACAGTTTATGAGAAAGTTCCTTTTTACAAGCAGCGGTTTGATGAGCTGGGAGTAAAGCCCCAGGATATCAAGTCCCTGGAAGATATAAAGTATCTACCGTTTACCACTAAGACAGATATGCGGGACACCTATCCCTATGGACTTTTAGCAGTTCCCCAGAAGGAGATTGTGGAGATCCACACATCATCCGGCACCACAGGTATCCCGGTTGTTGATGCATATACCAGGAACGACCTGGACGGATGGGCAGAAGGTATGGCCAGAACTCTGACCATGGCAGGAGCAGGCCCTGAGGATGTCCTCCAGAACGGCTATGGCTACGGCCTTTTCACCGGCGGTCTCGGAGCCCACTACGGCGGCCAGAAGATCGGCATGACAGTGGTTCCTATCTCTTCAGGAAACACTGAGCGGCAGATCAACTTCATGAAGGATTTCGGCAGCACAGTAATGACCTGTACACCATCCTACGCCCTCTATATCTCCGAGGTGCTGGCAAAGATGGGCATAGACCGCAGTCAGCTTAAGCTTCGTATCGGCTGCATGGGTGCAGAGCCCTGGAGCGACAACATGCGCAAAGAGATTGAGAAAAAGCTGGGAATCAAGGCTTACGATATTTACGGACTTACAGAGATCACCGGCCCGGGTGTGGCCAGCGAATGCTCTGCCCAGAGCGGTCTGCATGTGAACGAAGATCTCTTCTATCCCGAGATCATCAATCCTGCCACCGGCGAAGTGCTCCCATATGGACAGAAAGGGGAGCTTGTAATAACAACTCTTAAGAAGGAAGGAAGTCCGCTGGTCCGCTACAGGACACGGGATATAACCTATCTCTACAGGGAAGAGTGCGAGTGCGGACGTACAACTATAAAGATGCACAGGCTCCTGGGCCGTGTGGATGATATGCTTATCATCAAGGGTGTCAATGTGTTCCCATCCCAGGTGGAGCAGCTCCTTATCCAGATTCAGGGTCTTACACCTAACTATCAGATTATCCTTACCCGGGGCGACAACCACCTGGACGAGATGGAGATTCAGGTAGAGATGGACGAGGAGACATTCTCTGACGAGACCAAGGATCTGGAATCCCTTAAGAATAAAATTTACAATTCAGTGAAGTCAAAACTTGGAATCTATGCTAAGATAAAACTGGTTGAGCCACGGACCATCGCACGGTCAGAGGGCAAGGCCAAGAGAGTTATTGATAACAGAGTTATCTGAAGGAGGAATGTATGACAATTAACCAGATTTCAGTTTTTCTTGAGAATAAATCAGGTCGTATTGCCGAGGTCACCAGAGTTCTTGCAGAAGCTGGCATCAACCTGCGGGCCATGACTATTGCCGACACAGCCGACTTCGGTATACTCAGGATTATTGCAAATAACTATGAGAAGGCACGGGAAGTGCTGGAGGCAAACGAGTTCACCACCCGGGTCACCAGAGTGCTGGGTATCGAAGTTTCCGACGAACCGGGAGGACTGTATAAGATCATGAAGCTGTTCAAGGATAACGGTGTCAACATCGAATACCTGTACGCTACGCTGGAACAGAAGGATGGCAAATCCATAGTCATCTTCAAGGTTGCCAATGTGGAGCAGGGCCTTAAGATAGCTCGTGACAACGCATTGGTTACTATATCTGGAGATGAATTCTAAGATCAGGTTTTTTAGAGGTGCAGTTTTAATTTTTTTGGCAGCTGTGCTTGTGTGCGGCTGCACTGGAAAACCCAAACCTATCCGGCAGTCAGAGCTGGCATTGGGGACAGTATGTTCTGTCTCCCTCTTCGACAGCAAGGAACAGGCTCTGCTGCCGGCTGCTTTTTCTCTCATTTCACAACTTGAGAACAAAATAAGCAAAAATATTCCCGACAGCGAGATCTCAGCCCTCAATCGCAGTGCAGGGGTCTCTCCTGTTGTCCTTTCCAAGCCTGTCTTCCAGCTTTTGACGATGGCTCATAAATTTAGTATCTTATCTGAAGGAA
>Ga0256405_10004984_pt1 | contig 23788 bp, 20 predicted proteins | sample RumenRJG_02DNA_FD_189096 | JGI IMG/M metagenome (GOLD analysis project Ga0256405, IMG submission 189096) | Bovine rumen microbial communities from Lethbridge, Alberta, Canada - RJG_02 | ecosystem: Host-associated > Mammals > Digestive system > Stomach > Rumen | place: Canada: Alberta... | reverse complement strand
CTTGTTTCAGAGCATTGTTTGTATCGATGAGCTGCTTGACATATTTGACAACTGAGCTATTGTTGGCTGAAAGCATATGATAGATGGCATTCATGTTGTCATCTAATTCTAAGACATAATCAAGTGCTCTTTGTCCACAAAGAATAAAGATGCGTACACCACCCTTATAATTCATCATATGCACAACCTTAAAGAGTCCTACTTCTCCACTACGCCTTACATGTGGGGCACAGCATGCACAGACATCACAATTCTCTATCTCAACAATACGTAAAGGAGAATCAACTTCTTTTTTCGAGCGATAATTAAGTGAGGCAAGTTCTTCCTCACTTGGATAATAGGCACGGATAACTCTATTTTCATAAATGACCTGATTGACTTCTTTTTCAATTCTTCTAAGACTTACTTCATCGATTGGACCATTAAAATCCACACTGACAACATCCTTGCCTAAATGAAAGCCAACATTATCATAGCCATATTCCCGATGGACAATGCCCGAAAAAATATGTTCACCAGAATGATTCTGCATATTACTAAATCGTAAATCCCAATCAATTTCCCCTTGTATTTCATTGCCTATTTCTAGTTCAACATGTCCCTTTAAGATATGTTTAATAATGCCTTTTGATATCTGAACATCAATAACCTCATAACCATCAATTGTTCCGCTATCAGCACATTGTCCTCCTTCTTCAGGAAAGAATAATGTCTGATCAAGAATAAGCGTTGTATTCTTATCATATTGGATATCTTGTATCGTGGCATGGAATGTTGTGTCATAGGGATGTTCGTCATAAAGCTTAACTGTTTCCATCATTTTTCTCCCTTACATAGCTAACAATCTTATGAAAGGTGTCATCACACATGGCATGTTCCATACGACAGGCATCATCATAAGCTTGGCCCTCTTCAACACCCAAAGACCTTAGCCAGGTATAGAAAAAGTTATGGCGTTCTAGGATATTGTTGGCAAGTCTTTGCCCTTCTTGTGTAAGTTCAAGCATCCCGTCTTCTTCTTTAATGACATAGCCTTCATTGGTCAGTTTTGTGACGGCAATCGATACACTTGATTTCTTAAAATCCAATCTTTTTGCAATATCAACAGAACGACAATGCCCCTTCTCCTGCTTAATCATGAGAATAGCTTCTAGATAGTCTTCTGTTGACTGGTACATCTTCATTTCATGTTTTGACATAGTCTACACTTCTCTCTGAAATCTTTTATAAAGTTCTTTTAATGGAATTCTTGTTTCTTCAGATAAGCTCTTCAAGCTCTCATATTCTGGATAAATATAGCTTTCCTGTTCAAAGTCAACCTTCTTCCCTTTAACAACACCTTCAGGTAACTTCACGTCAACAATCTCTCTATTTAAAACATGACGTTTTTCTTTGCGATAACGGAAACCAATCGTCGTTGTATTGATGAAAAGCAATTCTTCCATTCTCTTCATATGTTCTTCATCAGTAACAACGGTAATACGATAGGCAGGACGGTTCTTTTTCATGAAGATTGGCGTGAAGAACACATCACGGGCACCTTCATTCATCATTTTCTCCATCACAAAGCCAAGCATTTCTCCTGTACAGTCATCAACATTGCTCTCCATAACAATCACTTCATCAGGATGCTGAGCCATTTCTCCCAGTGTGACTTTTAAGACATTTGGAATCTTAAGCTGTTTTGTACCGATACCCCAGCCAATCTTATTGATCTTCATGGCTGGCATCGGACCGTAGCTATCAGCAAGCTGCGCAATGATGGCTGCACCTGTAGGTGTGACAAGCTCTGTATTAATATCAATTTGTCGCATGATGACATCACTCGAGGCAAAGATTTCACTTGTCGCAGGAACAGGTACAGGAATGATGCCATGGGCACATTCCACAAAACCATACCCATCATTGACAACTGATGAATAGATGGCATCAGGATGTAAATAGTTAATAAGCAACGCTACACCAATAATATCAATAATGCTATCGGCTGCTCCGACCTCATGAAAATGAACATCTTCCATTGTTGTATTATGAACTTTAGCTTCTGCTTTAGCAATTCGATAAAAAATTGCTTTTGCAAGCATCTTTGCATGTTCTGGTATTTGTGCGTCTTCAATAATCGTATATATATCACTTAAATGTCTTTCTGGCTGAACAACTTCTTCATCAACCACTACATCAAAATATGTTCCCGAAATACCTTTACGCATTTCCTTGGAAATATGAATTGTACAGTTTGAAAGTGGTAAAGCCTGCATGTACTCATAGAACCATTTCTGGTCATCGCATAATTCCAGGAGCGCACCAATGGCCATATTGCCTGAAATACCACTCATGCAATCAAAATATAAAACCTTCATACTTAACCTCCTATCCGAAGTAGCTTTACTTCATAAATTAAATCCTTTCGTTTGCCATAGGCGGAAACCCACTACCTTCAGGTGGTGGGAGGAGCCTTGTAAATCTTTAGCCATTAGCCCTGACTCTCAATATACTTTTTTATAGTCGCTGCCGATACTTCTCCAATACTGCAAGCAAAGTATCCGTCTGACCAAAGTATCCTTTTCTTCCACTACTGTTTAGACAGAAACGAACCATACTTTTGCCATAGGTAATATGTTGTTTCCTGTTTTACAATCTTAACAATGTCGCAAACCCTATCAGTCGTAGCATAACTTATCAAGAAACGTATGTGGTCTTTGCCTGTTTCCATAGCAATTATTTCGTAGCCCCGAGTATTGGCTATATCAAAAATCTTTTGCTTAACATCGTCAGAAATAGAACCTTTTAGTAGTTGCTTACGATATTTAATGACAGGAACTATATGTACTTTTAGGCTGTATTTTCGTCTGCTGTGGCGATTATATCTATTGTCCATAGTTTCCCTCTGATCATTATTGATTTTCACTAATTATTATTATATACTGTGTTTAGTGAAATATCAATGAAAGGAGTGCATCTATGGAACAGATGACCATAACAGCAAAGGTTCAAATAGTCGCCACTGATACAGATAAAGTTTTGCTTGATGAAACCATGTCTGTTTATCGTGATGCCTGTAATTATGTTTCAGACTATGTATTCCAGACTCATGATTTAAAGCAGTTTTCACTTAATAAGGCTTTGTATTCCACCTTGAGAGAAAAATTTGGTCTTAAATCTCAAATGGCTCAGTCTGTTTTGAAAACGGTCATTGCAAGATATAAAACTATCCTCGAAAATCAAAAGGAGTGGATACAGCCAGGCTTCAAGAAACCTCAGTATGATTTAGTCTGGAACAGAGACTATTCTTTATCGGAAAACCGTTTTTCTGTGAATACGCTTAATGGTCGTGTTAAACTGCCCTATTTCACTGAAGGCATGTCTAAATATTTTGACCACACAATCTATAAGTTTGGTACAGCTAGGCTCACAAATAAGCATGGCAAATATTATCTTCACATACCAGTCACTTTTGATGTTGAAGAAAGTAATATTTCTGACATCTGTAATGTTGTAGGCATTGACAGAGGTATTAGCTTTGTTGTTGCAACCTACGACAGTAAGCACAAGTCTGGATTTGTAAGCGGGAAAGCTATCAAGCAGAGACGTGCCAGCTATTCCAAGCTTCGCAAGGAACTCCAAATGCGACAGACACCTTCAGCAAGAAGAAGACTGAAAGCTATTGGTCAGCGAGAAAACCGTTGGATGCAGGATGTAAACCATTGTGTATCAAAGGCACTCGTTGAATCTAACCCAAAGCATACTCTTTTCGTACTTGAAGATTTGACAGGTGTTCGTAATGCCACAGAACGTGTGAGAACAAAAAATCGCTATGTTTCTGTATCGTGGGCGTTTTATGACCTCGAACAAAAATTAATTTACAAAGCAAAACAGAATCAGTCTTCTGTAATAAAGGTTGACCCTCGTTATACGAGTCAGTGCTGTCCTCTGTGTGGGCATACTGAAAAGGCTAACCGTAACAAGAAGATACATTTGTTTACTTGCAAAAACTGTGGCTATAAATCTAACGATGACCGCATTGGAGCTATGAATCTGTATCGTATGGGAATAAGCTATCTTGCTGATAGTCAAGTACCTGATACAGTTGCAGCAGAGTAAACTTTGCTGCAAGGGGTGCTGTCAGCCACCCCATGATGTAACGCCACTTTAGATAGCAGTATCTATTGGGGTTAAAGGTCGGAGACGCAAGTCGTTAGTACGACTGGGCAGTTACAAGCCCATGACCTTTAGGTCGTGGGTAGTTGACCTTACCACGCTCTATCACAAAAATCATGACTAATAACACTCATAACAAAAAAGCACCAAAGTCATCTTGATGCCTACATTTTATTGTCTTTTATATCATTGATTTGACGATTGAGTGTCTCAATCCTTTGTTTATGTTCATCAATCTCACGTACTAAATCCTTAACTTCATCAGGCATATCAAGTCCCTGTAAAGCAATATTATAATAGTACGCTCCAATCTTCGCAAACGCCCTATTCATATCCCTTTGTTCAAGAACAACCTCACCTTTAAGCTTTGTTGTCTCAAGTTTATCTTTACCAAGTTTACCAGCTGTATTTGCCGCTGTCTTTAAATCATCCAAAAAAGCCATAAGTCTACCTCCGTCCTTATTATACCATATTTCTCTTGCATATTAGCAGATATCGTTTATACTTAAAGTTAAGCCAGGGGTGCGCAATGCTGAGATAGGTTTAACCTTGTCCCTTATCATCTGAACTGGGTAATGCCAGCGTAGAGAGAGCATGATAGAAACAATAAAGGCTTCTTCCTTCAGGAAGGAGTCTTTTTATTCCCACTGGCAATGAATATTGGGAGGATTTTTTATGTTTGAATTTCATCTGAATGTCAAGACCATGACGTACATGGCTATGTTTGCGGCACTGCAGCTCGTTCTTGAATTTTTAACGCAGTTTACGCCAAGCATGCCACAAGGAGGTAACGTTGCCTTTTCATTAATCGCGATCTTCTTGTGCAGTTATTTGATGGGGCCTATTTATGGTGTAATTGTTGGTCTTGTTTGTTGTGGGCTTCATTTTGCATTGGGCTTTGCGACATTCTATGGCCCATTGTCTGTAATCTTTGACTATGTCTTGCCTTTAGGGGTTTGTGGACTTGCAGGCATGTTTAAAGATATCAAGAAATTTCCAATTGGTATTGTGATCTGTATGGTCATCAAGACAATCAGCCATTTGATTTCTGGCTGGTATGCATTCCATACACCACTCGCTGGCAACCTTGCTTATAACTTACCTTATAATATTGCCACATGTGTTGCTTGCATTATTCTCTATATGATTATTAAGCCAAGTCTATCCAAGGCTATTCATCTTAACTAATAAAAAAGTTCTTCCTGGGAATACCCAGAAAGAACTTTTTTTATTTCTTTTCAACATGTGCATAATAGTCATGTGTTTTAGGATTGTGAGCACTCGGTGTTCCTGCTTCAGGTTTTTCAACATTATAGACATTAATTTCTGCATCCTGAGGAGCATCCGTCAAAATCTCCTTAGCACTTGCCAGCGTGCCAGCTAATGAAGAAAGATTACTTGGAACAATAATCTTTGTCGAGCGTCCATCAGCCAGTTTTTCAAGAGCCTTGAAGCCTTCTAGTTCAACATAAGGCTGACTTGGATTCGCATCGTTAATCATCTTAATTGAAGCTGCTCTTGCTTCATTCAATAATCGTACAGCCTGAGCCTGGCCTTCAGCCTTGGCAATAGCTGATTCTTTTTCGGCATTGGCGCGAAGAATCATCGTTTCCTTTTCACCTTCAGCGCGCAGGATGGAAGACTGCTTTTCTCCTTCGGCAACAAGAATTGCTTCACGCTTCTGACGTTCAGCACGCATCTGTTTTTCCATCGCTTCCTGGATATCACGTGGTGGAATAATGTTTTTGACTTCAACACGATTCACCTTGATGCCCCAGGCATCTGTTGCTTCATCAATAATGGACTTCATCTGAGCATTAATGGTATCTCTTGATGTCAATGTATCATCAAGATTAAGATCACCAATAATATTACGTAATGTCGTTGAAGTTAAGGAATCAACAGCATTAATAGGATTGACAACACCATAAGTAAAGAGCTTTGGATCAAAGACTTTAAAATAGACAACTGTATCAATCTGCATTGTAACATTATCTTTAGTGATAACAGGTTGTGGATCAAAGTCCATCACCTGTTCCTTTAACGAAACACGATTAGCTACTCTTTCAATAAAAGGCACTAAAATATGCAGACCAACATCAAGAGTGCGATTATAAGCCCCTAAGCGTTCAATAACGAAAGCTTCCGACTGAGGAACAATCTTGACAAAACTGCTAATAAAAAGCACCAATAATACAATAAAAACAATAAATAAAATAAATGCGGCCATATCATAACCTCCCCCTTTACCTTATTATATCAGTTACATTTTTGACAATCAAACCAATTGTTGTTCAACTTGAGTTTCATAAGAAGAAAATGGTATAATGTGTAAGAAATGGAGTGATGCTATGTTTAAAAAGTTCATCAGTGTCGTTGGGGCTCTTCTGTTAGTTGTGACCATCACACTCACAATCTTTACCAATGCATCACCAATGGCATTACTTAATAATTATCAGCTTAATTACAACCTCACACATCCCACAAAAGATACCATCTTCATCAACAACGTTATACCTTTTAAATGGGATCACGGTTACTACTTCTCACCCTATGTAGAACTTAAAGACATCAAGAAGCATATTAACGTCAAGCACTTCCCAGATAAACTTTATAATGATGGTCAGGCGCATATCATTTATGTCTATAAAGGACACGTTGAAGCAATCGTCAACGGTCTAGGAAGAAGTCGTGGCTATTGGTTCTACTTCTCTCTTTCACAAGTTTATCGCTTCACGCCTAAGGATGATCTTACCTTTACAGTTCGCAAACAGACCAATGGTATTTATGAATATGTCCTTAGGTCATAAAAAAACGATGCACATGCATCGCTTTTTTCATTTAGATATCACGTTTTTGTGGTGCATAGTTTTCATATGCAGGCTTTGAATGCTTTTCTTCAGCCCATAACTTATCAGCGACAGGTTTCCATTCCTTAGCATAGTCAACAGTCTTGCTGATTAAATGTTCTGCTGATTCTTCTGATTCATAGTTTGTACCATGAGCATGTGTTTCATGAACCATTCTTGTCAGGAATGCTGGGTTTTCAAGCATTGGACAAGGACGTAAGTGGTTCTTGTTGAAAGGCTGTTCATTATGGTAAGCCATGAATAATGGTGACTGAAGCATTTCCAGGATTGAATGATCCTTGATATTTGTATTGGAATAATGGATGAATACACATGGTTCTGCATCACCAGTTGCATTGATATGGAAGTAGTTTCTGCCACCAGCAATACATCCACCAACATATTCACCATCATTCTGGAAGTCCATTGGGAAGAACTTAATATTCTTGTCACCACGTACTTCTCTAATACGATGAACCATCTTAGCTCTTTGTTCAACTGTAGGCATTAATTCAGGAGCAGCATTGTTTCCTACTGGCATATAGTGGAAATAGAAGCCAAAGCGTGCACCCTTTTCATCAAGTAATTTGAAGAAGTCATCACTTGTAACAGCTTCAATATTCGCTCTAGTATAGCAAATAGATGTACCAAAGATAATACCATATTTCTTAAGTAAATCCATCGCCTTCATAACACCGGCATAATGACCTTCACCACGTCTTGCATCATTTGTATCAGGTGTACCTTCAATAGAAAGCATGAATGTGATATTACCAAGACGTAATACTTCTTTACATAATTCTTCATCAATAAGTGTAGAGTTTGTATAAAGAGCAAAGAAACAATCATTATGCTTTTCAGCAAGCTTTAAGATATCTTTCTTTCTAACAAGTGGTTCCCCACCAGTCATCATATAAAGATAAGCACCTAATTCCTTACCTTCAGTTACAATCTTATCCATTTCTTCAAATGATAGATTATGCTTGTGTCCATAAGTACCACTCCAACAACCTACACAATGCATATTACATGCATCAGTCGGATCAAATAAGATTAACCAAGGAATATTACAGTTATACTTTTCACGATTAGCACGAATTGTTTTTGTCCCACGTAAGAAAGCTTCATAACCCAAGTTCAATGCCATCTTCTTCGCATAGCCAGGATCAGTTTCATCAATAACACTATTGATAATCTTCATCCATTTGTTGTTTGGATCCTTGATAGCTGCACGTGCAGCATCATATTGTTCATCAGTAAAACCAGAACCATAGAACTGCTGAGCAAGATCCACTAATTTCAAATACTCTCCTTCACGATCCTTATCAAGATCTTTCAGTACTTTGTCAATCATCGCACCCATAGCCTTACGCTGTACCGCATGGGTCATATTTGTTAAGGTCTTATTCATACTTTTGTCTCCCTCTTTTCAAAGTAAGAACAAGATAGCTATCCGCCTATCTAACTATCTTTTCTCGAAAAACATTCTAACGCTAAACTGACCAACAGTCAATGTTTGTGCATCACCAAAAGCCTTATATTCGCTATTCTTTTTAAATAAGGATATAAAGCTTCCGACTTTCCCATTATAGCACTATCAAATTATTTTTAAAATGCTAATTTCCTATTGACACAGGAAATTATATTGATATTTAGAAGATAATTTTTGTTTTTAAAATTTGAAAGTAGATTTAGTTGGACTTTCAACTATTTTTGCATATAATGGGTATAGACCTCCTTTAGGAGGCTTAATTCTTGTTATTTTAATTTATAAATAAATATATTTTGGAGGAAGAAAAATGCAGGTTAAGAAAAGAGATGGCTCTTTAGTACCATTTGACGCAGGTAAGATTGAAAATGCAATTTTAAAAGCAATGAAGAATGGTAGTGGTATTGTTCATGAAGAAATTGCTTATAAGATTGCTAGAGAAATTAAAGATTGGCATGAATGGAATGGTGATCAGACTGTATCAATTTATCGTATTGAAGGTCAGGTCTTTGAAAAACTAATTGATAAGGGTGAAGTCTTAACAGCTAAGGCTTATGAAGGTTATCGTAAGGTAAGAGAATTCCAGAGAGAAACAAATACCATTGATAGTGAGATTTATGGTATTGTCAAACAGACTAATAAGGAGGCAATGGATGAAAACTCTAACAAAGATGCTGCCGTACTCGCTACACAGCGTGACTTAATTGCTGGTGAATTCTCAAGAGACTACTGTCGTCGTCTTATGTTGCCTCCTAAGATTGTTCAGGCTCATGATGAAGGTCTCATTCATTTCCATGATATGGACTATTTCATTCAGAAGATGTTTAACTGCTGTCTTGTCAATCTTAAAGATATGCTTGCCAACGGTACAGTTATTAATGGTAAGCTTATTGAAAGACCTAAGTCATTCCAGACAGCTGCTACAATTGCAACACAGATCGTTCAACAGATTGCCTGTGGTCAGTATGGTGGACAGACGATCTCCATCGCACACCTCGCACCTTTCGTAAGAATTTCCTATAATAAACATAAAGATGCCGTACGTAAAGAAGGCAAAGAAATTGGCATTGATTATACAGATGCGCAGATTGAAAAGATTGCTAAGAGTCGTTTAAAGAAAGAAATTGAAGCTGGTGTACAGACTATTCAGTATCAGATCAATACTTTCTCCACAACAAATGGACAGGCACCATTCTTATCCGTCTTCATGTATTTAAATGAAGAACCTGAATATACACATGAAACAGCTATGTTGATTGAAGAAATCTTAAAGCAGCGTTATTTAGGTATGAAGAATCCTGTAGGTGCCTATATCACACCTGCCTTCCCTAAATTACTTTATGTCTTAGATGAAAACAATGTACCTGATGATTCAGAATATCGTTATTTAACTGATTTGGCTGTTAAGTGTGTCTCCAAGCGTATGATGCCTGACTTCATTTCAGCCAAGAAGATGAAAGAAAACTATGAGGGCAATGTCTTCCCTTGTATGGGTTGTCGTTCATTCCTTATGCCTTGGCAGGATGAAGAAGGCAATTATAAGTGGTATGGCCGTTTCAACCAGGGTGTTGTAACATTGAATTTAACTGATGTTGGTTTGTCTGCCAATAAGGATATGGATGCGTTCTGGAAGATTCTTGATGAAAGATTACAATTATGTTATGAAGCATTAATGTTAAGACATGAAAGCTTAAAAGGCACATTATCTGACGTATCACCAATTCATTGGCAATTTGGTGGTATTGCTAGATTAAAGCCAGGTGAAACAATAGATAAGCTTTTATATGGCAACTATTCAACAATCTCTTTAGGCTATATTGGTTTATATGAATGTGTTGTAGCCCTCACAGGTAAGTCACATACTGATCCAGAAAACGAAGCTCTCGCAAGAAAAATCATGGAAAAGCTTAAAGACCAGTGTGCAATCTGGAGAGAAAAAACAAATATCGGCTTCTCAGTCTATGGCACACCTGCTGAATCTACAACATATACATTAGCACGTGCTCTTAAGAGAAGATTTGGTGAAATACCTGGTGTAACAGATCATGATTACATCACAAACTCTTATCATGTCAATGTCCGTGAAGAAATTGATGCCTTCTCTAAGTTAAAGTTTGAAAGTCAGTTCCAGGATCTTTCTACCGGTGGTGCTATTTCTTATGTTGAAGTCACAAACATGACTAATAACTTTGAAGCGATGAAAGAACTCATCAATTACATGTATGACACTATTCAATACGCTGAAATCAATACAAAGTCAGACTATTGTCAGGTATGTGGATTTGATGGTGAAATCTTGCTTGATGAAAATGGTGAATGGTATTGCCCTAACTGCGGTAATAGAAACCACAAAACACTTAATGTATGTCGTCGTACATGTGGATATCTTGGAGATAACTTCTGGAATAAAGGCCGTACTCAGGAGATCAAAGAAAGATTTGTTCACTTAGATAACAGAGTTTATAACGATAAATAGATGAAATTCAAAAGTTTATATTTAATTTAAAAACTTAATATCTATAAAATGAGGCATAAAAAGCCTCATTTTTTGTTATATTTAAAAACTTAATAAGTTTAATTAAAAACTTAAAGCATAAAGAATAATTTTTAAAGGATTTAATATTTACGTCAACTTATAATTTTATGATTAAAATAATTGATTTCCTAGAAAGTGGCATGTAAAATACCGTTAGTGAACAAAAACAATAGTTTTTAGCGAAGTACAATGCCTGCGTTGTACTCCGCTTTTTTATCAAATATCCAAAGAAAAAAGATAACCCCAGGCACAAATGCGTCAAAACATGAAATCGATATTGGATAAAAAATGCAGTTTTTGAAGTGGTAAACTAATTTTGGACACAGAGGGGTCAATTTCTAGACACAAATGAGTTATAATTCAAACAAGGAATTCTCATATTTAGTCTTAATTGATTTCGTGTTTAACAGGAGGTTTACCATGAAATACACTCTAAAACAACGGTTGGATATTGGGCGCCGTATTTATGAAGGCGAACTAACAAGATTTCAAGCAGCTGAAGAGTATGGTATCAATGATAATACGGCTCGCAATTATATGTGGCTATATCGAGACACCAACCATCTTCCACCTAAAAATGCCGGAAGGAAAAGAAAAACGGATGCTTCCAAACCACAACCAATCGAAGCAAAACAACCTGATTTTGAATCATATGAATCCATGACAAAGGAAGAATTAATTCAAGCTCTTGTCCAGGCACGTATCACAGAGGCACGATTAAAAAAAGGTTACGAAGTGAAGGGGGATGGTTCGGTAATTCATTACAGCAGCAAGAATATCAAGTGATTCTGGAACTCTCAGGAGAGTTTCCTGTCAATCTTCTTTGTGATGCCATGGGCATCAACAGAAGCAGCTTCTATTATTGGAAGAAGATGCTCAGCAATCCAGCTCCAAGAACAAGGGCATTGATTGAAAATATCCAGTTATTCCAGGAATACCATTTAAAATATCCATCCCATGGATATAGATGGTTAAATGCTAAAATCCGTCTGGATAAAGGCATAGAGATGTCTGATCCTTATGCACATAAATGTTGCAAGGCTGCTGGTATCAAGAGTAAAGCTAAGCATTATAAATACAAGAAACCTGGTGCTCCGTTTAAGACTTTTCCAAATCTCCTTATGTCAGAGATTCAGATTGATGGTCCGCTTCAATGTATTGTAAGCGATATGACTGCATTTTGGGTAAAAGGTATCTATTATGAACTTACCTTATATATGGATCTTTGGAACAATGAAATCCTAAGTCATTCTCTATCATCAAAACGTGGTGATCGAATGACTTATATAAGCGGCCTGGAAAATCTCCTTGAAATAAAGAAGCAACATCCAGAATACCAAATGATTCTTCATTCAGATCAAGGATCCGTCTATGCTTCAAAGGCATACAATGATCTTCTTCCTATGTATGTGGTAAGATCCATGTCCAGAGCTGGAACACCTACTGATAATAGTGCGATGGAATCCATCAACGGATGGATCAAAGCAGAATTATTTATGGATTTTCATGTCACAGGTGAACGACCAGTTTACGAAGAAGTGAATGAATATATTAAATTTTTCAATGAGGAGCGCCCTGCTTATGCGCTCAGTTATCTTACACCGAAACAATACCGTGAGAGGTATGCAGCATAATCTGTTCATAGATTCGAATCCGGAGGCAGATACCAGACGCCACGTCAGCGGCTTGCCCTTGACATTCTGCCGGAAAGAAACGCTACAATAAAGGTCCGGCGAATGACTAATTTAATCTGTTCATGAGTTCATACCGTCGGCGAAAGCCGACCAGCGTTTCCTGGAGCGATGTCAAGGGTGGCATACGGCTTGTACAGCCTTACGCTGTAACTGAATAATATTTATAATTTTGTGTCCAAAATATGTTGACTAGTGCATTTTTAAAATTAACTCTTTCATATAACCTATGTTTTTATTAAAATCATCACATATTAACTATTAAATTAAACCAATATGACAAATAAATAGGAAAATAGCCTTTTCTATTAACTATTTAATTTGTTGGAGTCAACGATAAATAAGCACAAATTCAATGTTAATGTAATATATATACGTTTTCATCTCTTCAATCCATGTGACATACTTAAACAAATACCAAAACACATCTATTATAAACAAAGAAATATATGAAAACTGGTTAATACAATGGCAAGTATTTATACTGAACAAATGTAACTCTCAAACAAGGAGCACGTAAACGTTCTGAAAATCATACCATTTACTATAAAAGGAGAAATCGATGAAAATTTAATCATCTTCGCTTAAGCCAAAAGGCTTTAACTAAGTTAAAATATATGATTTTTCAAATCATATTAGGAAGCAAACACCTACTTTTAGATTTTCTACTTTGTATTATTGCAGCTCTGCTTATTGAGATAATTAAAACGTTAATACAAAGAAAACCGAAAGATAATTCAAAAGACTAATTTATAGTTCTAATATTTATGATTATAACGTTTTGACTATGGACAAGTGATGAGCATATATTAGTAGGTATGGTTTAATGAAATTACATAAAATTGTGCCTTTTATCAAGGATTTAAACTATTTCACTTGTCAGAGTCAATACAATAGAGTCAAAGTGAATACGTCTGTAAGAATTGGGATAGTCTGACTTGTCAGGTGAAAACTCAAGTATCCAACTTCTTAAACATATCCACAAAGTTTACAGAAGCTCGTAACTTTAGTCATGAGTAGTTCACAAAACATGACATTAAGATAGTTCAACAATAAAAGGTGAGATAGGAAATCATCCTATTCTCACCTTTTATTAACTAGTCATTATTCTTTGTGCATTCACATAATAACATGTATCACCATATGTACAAATAATAAGACCGGCATTACTGATATTACTATAAGGAATCGTACCACAATCAATAATACGATAATATTGTATTTCTCCCGAAGGATACTGCAGCTTCAATATTTCTCCCTTCTCCAACTTCTTTAAGGCATTCTCAAAGGCATGTTCAACCCGTATGATTTGATGCTTATATGATGGTAATGGATCTTTTCCAAAAGCAAGTTTGAAATGTTTGTTAGTAACAACACCTTTAACCTGCAGATCATCTACCACAAGATATCCACCTTCTCCAACATAGGTATTAGGAAGTAATTTTATTGTTTCTTGATAGATGGATATATTTTTCTTAAGTACTTGATCTTGTTGATATGTTGAATAAGCAAATAAACTGCCAGCAATAATAATAAGCAAACAGCCCATACCAATCACAAACTTTTTCATTCTCATCACCTGTTTCCATCTTACCACACTTAAAAGATATGCATAAATAAAATATTGTCCAATACTATTTATAGAAATAAGAAAAATGGTACCGAAGTACCATTATTTCTCAAGTCTCTTTCCCATCAAGATAAGTGCAAGACCACTTAACGCTAACAAGAAAACATAGATTGTGATATTTGTAGAATCCCCAGTTGTTACACGAGGAGGCTTCTTAACATCTTTTGTATTTGTCAGTACAATTGACTGTATACCATCTTTTTGGGCAGTACTTACTGTATTCTTATAACCTTCCACTTTATGTTCAACTACGCTATAATTTCTAGAACTATTCGTTTTCCAGCTATATGCATAGTTCTTTTCTTTTTCAAGAATAACAGTGCGTTCTTTCTTGCCATTTACATAAAGATCAACAGTAATACTTTTAGGCGGATTATTTGTCCCATTCCATTGCTTTAATAGTTTATACTGATAGGTTTCAGTATTTGTATATTTCGTCAATGCGACTTCTTTAGAAGTTGAGACGTCAATCAAATATGGTAAATATCTCGATACTCTATGACCATCATGAAAATCATCAATAACAAGTAAATACAAGCCAGCAGACAAGCCCTCAACTCTCACCTTATTACCTGAGGCAATAAAATGAGAATCCTCTTTATTAACAGCATAACCCATAAGAGTTGTTGCAGCAATTTGTGCTTCTTCTGAAGTCTGCAATTTATTAATATTAATGTTGGCATTCTTTGCATCTAAGAACGCTTCAGTATACTTGTAGCTGCCAAATTTTCCATCAGCAACCCTATATAAATGAAGACTCATTCCACTTTGACATTTTGTAAATGTCAAAGTGGAAGCTTCTTCACCATAGACGTTGCCTTGCGCATTACCCATGATCAGCAGCAAGGAAAGAATAACAATGAATGATTTAAATAGCTTATTCAGCTTTTTCATGCTTTTTACTAATGATGATATAAGCTGCTGCTAAAGCTACTAGTACACCACCAACTGCATATAATAATGTAGTACCCATACCACCAGTTTCAGGTAATGTAGAGCCCTTCTTGTTGACAACATCAGTAGTTAATGAACCAGCATCTTTATCAGCTGTAAATGCAGCTACACCAGTTGTTACTTTAGTAGTTAGACTAATTAATGTAGGTTCATCTGCTGTTTCATCATGTGTAGCTGAGATTGTGAATTCGATTGGAGTAATTGTGTTATATCCTTCTGGAGTTGTTGATTCGATTAACTTATAGTCACCATCATCTAAGCCTGTGAATTCGAATTTTGTAGCTTCACCAGCAGTGAATGATTTAACATCTGTGTATGCACCATTAACTTTCTTCTGTAATGTGAAGCCAGCACCAGCTAATGATTTCTTGCCCTGATCAACCTTGTTGACAACTGCTTTATAAGTGAAGACGATATTCTTGTCATCTGGAGTCTTACCAGTTTCACCTTCGCCGCCCTTGTTAGGGTTGTTAGAATAAGTCAAGTTAACTGTATTAGGGTTACCTGCAGAACCAATAACTGCCTTTTTATTTAATGTTGCTTTGTATGTTACAACAACTGTTGTATCTTTGTTAACAGTAACGCCATCAATGCCTTTTAAGTCGTTACATGTCCATGTTACTGTAGAGCCATCATCATTTGTTGTGACGTTTTCTGTGAATTTTCCTGTAACCTCAGTAGTACCAATCATGATTTTAGCTGAACCAGTTTTGAAAGATAAGCCTTTGCTCATTGTATCAGTGAAGATATATTTGTAAGTTGTGTAGTCGCCAATGTTATCTGGCATAGTACCTGTGATCTGGTAAGGAACGTCATCACCGATATCATAGTCAGCTGAATCCTGCCAACCAGAAGTTGAAGTTTCACCAATTGAATCATTTGTATCTTTAACTTTCTTTTCAACTGTAGGAACGCCAGATTTAACATTGGCTTCACTATCGCCAACAACCTTTACAATGAATTTTGTATAAGCATCTGATGTATTCGCCTGTGTTCCATCTTTATCCTTGACTAAATAGTAACCTGCAGCTAATTTATCAATTACAGTGCTAGTGCTATCTGTAGAAGAATTTACTGTCTTAACAGGTGTAGTAAGTGTTAATTGATTAATTAATTGAGCAGTAGTCATTGTGCCATCACCTAGAGCTTTTGCGACATCAGCAGCTGACTTATTTTCACCTGTAACCTGTGTATAAGTTACACCTTCACCCCATTGAACGTTTGACAATACTTTATCGCCATCAGTATTTGTACTTAAGTCACCAGTAAAGACCTGATAAGCTTCATAAGTATGTCCTTTTGTTGTTCCATTAAGTGTAAGTTTGTAAGTTGTGTCTGCTGCATTAACAGCACCACCGGCAAAGGCAGTCAATGTGAAGATCATTGCGATGGCAACGATATAACTGAATAATTTCTTAGTTAAATTCATAATTTCTCCTTTTTCTTTAATATGTTTTATGAGTGTTGTATGTTGAATGTTTGTCTATTACACAACCCTCCTTTTGATATAGCGTACTAATATTACTAGCAAGCCTAATGCTATTAAAACAAAAGCTGCTTGGTAATATTGCTCTATACCACTGCCACCAGTATCAGGCAGTTTGTACTTGATTGATGTATTCGTTATTTCTTTATTGAATACATAACCAGTTTTATCTAAATCTATTTCGCTCTCTTTATTAACGAATAGTTTAGAGTCATTTCTTGTCAGAGTTGTTGTATTTTCATTCTCTGTACAGTCTGCATCATAGAATTTAGCTGTTCCATCTTTATTGACTTTTATAACCCAAGGTCCTGATGATTTATATTGATCAGGAGCTTTTGTTTCTTTTAAGTAGTAAAGATTCCCACCTCTTAGAGAATCGAATTTCAATTTGCCTTCCGCATCTGTTGTCAGTGTTGCGACTTCACTAATATCGATTGAGTTGATACTTGTATCTACATAGTTGTCCGCAAATTGATAGAGCTTAAACTCTGCGCCCGCAAGAACACGACCATTTTCCGCATCCTTCTTTGTAAGCTGTAAGCCATAGGACTGCTCTGTATTCTTAAAGGCCGCTTCTGAATTACTTAAGAGTGTTAGCTTTGAATTTTCACTGTCATATTGATGATTAATATTCTCAGTTCTTGTTCCATCAACAATACGATTTACTTTTATATCCTTAATTGAATATGTTGTTGTTTCAACATTGTTTACAATTTTCGTACCTGAAGCATAAACCGTGAATTGAATCTTGTAGATTGTATGATCATAAGTAATACTTGTATCATCCGAATCTTTTTCTACAAGATAGAATGTATAATCACCAGCATTATCATAGAGGAAGTTTGGAATTGATGCATATATTCTTCCAAGCTGATTTTTGTCTGCAGCTTCATTAAAATATTCTGCAACAAGTTCATTTGTGCCTGAACCAGCAGTAAATTTATTGCCATCCCATTGAGGTAGAGTTGTTGAATCACCAGTATGTTTATAGATAGCAAATTTAAACTGGTTGTTATCCATTGGCAGATTTGTAGCCGTATTATCAAGTGCTGATTTTAACTTAAAGGCTTTATAGGCTTCTACATGGAATGATGGATAAATCTCATTTGATTCACCCAAAGTCAACATACCATTGGTCATAATACCACCACCATGGTTATGGGAATGGTTACCACTAATATATGTTGAGGCAATAGCTAAAGCCTTCTCAACATCTTCGTTGCTAGGATGAGCACTTAAGCCAATGAATTTTGCATGTACATTATCTGCCCAATAATCTTGTTCATAAGACTTATTATTATCGAAGGTTCCTGTGTATCTTTCACTACCACCACCAAGCATTCCATTCGTGATTGTATAAGAGTCAACATTAGCTGCATGGGCTAAGAAATAATCTTGATAATCAGTGTTATTAGAATTATTTTGATAATATATATAAGCTACATAATCTTCGTTCTTCTTTTCACTTGCACCAGAGCCTCGTGAATAGTGTTTACCTTCGGCATTATTCTTGTAGATAGCTGCACCTTGATCAGTATTGATACTTGTGTTCCCTGTTGGGCAGGCACTGACACCAGCGCCAAAGCCACCAGCAGTGTTTTTTGTGATAATGGCATTCATGATATTGAGCTGCCCATTCTCCTGAACGAAAATACCGCCACCACCCCAGTCACCACCTGATTCATTTGTTCCTTCAGTAGAACCAGTATTGGTTGTATTGTTGGTGATATAGATAGGATTATCCTTTGATGTAGCACGAATGACACCACGACCAGAGCCACCAATTCTTATGCCTCCGCCTTCACCAGTTTGTGCGATATTAGAAGCAATAACACCACCAGTCAATGTCAGCTTTGCAAGACCATCTTGTGAATAGTAGCCAATATAGAGACCACCACCTGCTTCATTCGAATTGTTACCAGTGACATATCCACCAGACATATTGACCTGTGAGTCATTGTCAGCAGCAACACCACCACCACCATGAACGCTGTAGTGATCAAAAGTTGAGTTACCAGAGGATTTTGTATTATTTGTAATGTAAGCATCACCAGAAATATTCAATATCCCTGATTTCATATAAATGCCGCCACCACTATAGCGTCTATTTTGATCCCCATCCAACTTAGCTTCATTACCGGTAATAATACCGCCAGTCATATTGATGGTTCCACCACCAGTAGCGCCATTGTTTGTACCATTATTGTAGATGCCACCGCCATTTTCAGCACATCCATTTGTGATAACACCACCACTGATACTTAGAACGTTTCCGGCATTATTCCATATAACATTACTACTTCGATTACCAATGAGATAACCACCTGATAAATTCAATGTAGCTGTTCCAGTTCCATCACCTTTTGTTGCAACGATATGAGGACCAGTATTGTAGGCAACACCACTCTTGAAATCAAGCGTGCCACCTTTTTCAATCATGAAAGTACTATCCTGATTACCCACTTCTCCTGTTTCACTAAAGATACGTCCGGCATTGGTGAAATCAACTGTATACTTCTTTGTGGTATCATTTGTTGTTGTACCATTCACATTAGGTTCTGTGACATAGTAATCAAGGATACTAGGAATATTACGATTATCTTGTGAGTCTTTTTCGGTTGTTAGGATGCTGCGCTTGCCAACGCCCTCTGCATCAGTAACAGTAGGCTTGTAATTATCAGCTTGTGAATCAATAATGGTAAGATGCTTGCCTGATTTGATATAGAAAAAAGTTTTATCATAGAGTTGTAGTTTATTCCCATTTAAATCAATTGTGACATCATTATTAATATTGATTGGGCTACCAATGTTACCAATGTTCTTATCCACTGTTGTTTTACCAACCAATTGATAAGATCCTGATAAGCCACTCTTGACTAAGTCATTAATATTGCCACTTATCATAATAGGATCACCAGTGTTAGGATTAGTTTTTAATGGTGCTCGCTTAACTGTTTTAGGTGTTGTTTGTGTTTCATTTGTTTGTGCTTCAGTTGTTTCTGTAGCCTTCTTAATTGTGATTGTTGTTGAAGGTGCACTGAATGCTAGCGTTACTTCATTATTTGTAAAAGTAAGCTGATTTAAAGTTGTATTGATTTGAAGATATACATTTAAGGTATCATCCTGTGGATTATTGATTGTCACCGTTATCTGGTGATCCTTAACTGTATATGAGCCAATTGGTCCATCACGACTATAATCATGACTTTCACCCGCATAACTATAAATGGCACTAACTGGTGCAACAGTATCCTCAAGAGCAAGATGATCAGGCATAGTCAGACGAATACTATTGTTAACGTCCAAAGATGACTTAGGAAGTGCTGCCGTGATATTAAAGCGTAGCTTTGTCTGATCGGCTAAAGCTGATTGGTCATAAGCTATGTAACTTCCATCCTTTTCATATTCTAATGCAACTTGAGAGATATATTGGGATAAATCATAATCCGTAGCCTTTGTTGAAAGTGTGAAATTCACAAAGACCATCGTGATTGTCAGTAGGCAAAGAATGATTTTTCCTACTTGCTTCTTCATGCTCGTATTCCCCTTTCCCAAATATTTCCTCACGCTTGTAGCGGTTTCATCATACTATACGTAAGAGATAGTGTCAAGAATCTTGTGTAAATTCTTATTTCCTGTAAATTAAGTTTTCAGTAGATAAGGTTAGTTGTTATCTATTAATTTGGAAACCATTGATCACGACCAACTAAACCAAAACCTTTGTGAATTCTATTCATAAATTTTTCATTGTATTGATTGAATTGTGATACTAAGTATTTTTCCATTGATGTTTCGGTTGGAAACTGTTCCTTCAACTTAAATTTCTTCTTAAGCTGCTTGTTGAAACCTTCAATCAGATTCGTTGAATAAATACTATGTCTTACTTCCTTTGGATAATCAAAATACGTTAATAGATGCGTATTTTTATCTAAAATATCAATTACTCTAGGATACTTTCTTTTCCATTTTGAAGTAAATGTTTCAAGGTTTGATAATGCTTCTTCTAATTTGGATGCATTATATACTTCTTTGAAATCATCCAGTATTTCTTTTCTATCTGTCACACGTACTTTGGCCGCTATATTTCTAGATATATGCACTAGACATCTTTGAATTTTAGCTGCTGGAAAAGTCTGTTCAATAACTTCTTCCATACCAGCTAGACCATCTGTACAAAATAACGATACACTTTCTAAGCCTCTTGATTTGAAATCTTCTAGAAGTTCTTTCCAAATTTCAGCAGATTCGTTGGGTGCTATAGAGTATCCTAAAATCTCTTTTGTACCTTCAACAGTAATACCAACTGCTATATGTACTGCTTCTTTTGCGACAGTATCTCTTCGTAAGGCCATGCATGTTGCATCCGTATAAACAACAGCGTATTCTTTAGATAACTGTCTAGATTTGAATTTATCAATGTTTTCTATGCATTTATCTGTAATATTGCTTACTGTTTGTTTAGAATAACTAGCACCGCATAAATGATTGACAATACTAGAAATATCTTGATTGGATAATCCCTTATCAAATAGGTCAATGATTGTTTGATCAGTAGAATGATCATGTCGACGATATTTAGGAAGCAGACTTGAGTAAAATAGACCTAAACGATCTCTAGGCATTTTAATATTGAGTACACCATATTTAGTATTGAATGTACGAATATAGCTTCCATTTCGATAATCTTCATTATTACTTCTGTCATAACGTTCATAATCTAGAAATAAAGTTAATTCGTGTTCAAGAATTTCATTGATAGATTTTTCAAGTTCACTTCTAAAAAGTTCGGCAACAGCTTCCTCAAAAAGAGGAAGATTATTGTCATTAGCAATTAGATTTTTCATTAAAGATGTAGTAAAATAGTTCATGGGCATATCTCCTTAGATTAATGTTTTGGTCGACTTAATTTTACTAGGAAATATGTCCATTTTCTATAATTGAAAAATCATAATTTACACAAAATATTTTACACTAGGGGGTGCGGACAAATTCTTGGACCTTGTTATTTCAAATTAGTCCCAGACTTTGCCTGTACTCCATAGGGCTCAAATAGCCCAACGTTGCCTTTATTCTTTTGGTATTATACCATATGATATAATCATTGATAATTTCTATAAACGTTTCAATTGTGACTCCAACAAAATTTCTGCCATAAAACATCTCATTCTTCATTCTGCCAAAGAATCCTTCACATGCCGAATTATCCGGTGAACAGCCTTTCTTAGACATGCTTCTGGTATATCCATACTTATTCATTCTATTAATCCATCCAGGCCATCGGTAATGGCACCCCCGATCGCTATGAACTATTGGTTTGTCATCTTCTTTTAGCTTAGAATGATAATCATCCAACATGCTATTAACTAAATCTGCATTAGGGTTGGTACTTACTATCTAACTTGGTATCATTCCATCAAAACAGTCTACTATTGGTGAAAGATATACTTTTCCTGCAGGTATTGAGAATTCTGTGATATCTGTCAGCACCTTTTCATTGGGCTTTTCTGAATGAAAATCTCTATTGATAATATTTCTTGCCGCTTCACTTATTTCTCCTTGATAGGAGCTATACTTCTTGTGTTTTCTGACTTTTACTAATAGATTATTATCTTTCATGATTTGTCTTACTATTTTTTCAGATACAATGATATTATCTTTTCTCAGTAGTGAATGGATCCTTCTATAACCGTATCTTTCCTTATTTTCTTTGAATAATTTAATAATTTTTACCTTTATTGCCTCATATTTATAAGGTGATTATTGTATCTTGTGCTGATAAAAATAACTGCTCTTGGATATTTGAAGTTTTGCAAGAAGCAGTGACAATGCATATTTATTCCTTAGGGCATCGATCATCATTGTCTTCTCTGCGTTTTTCAGCCTTAACAGGTCGATGCCCTGATCTTTTTTTAATATTTCTATTGTCTGTCTTAATATATCATTTTCTAGCTCCAGATCTCTTATCTTAGCTGCCAGTTCAATATTATTATCGGAACCCTTATCAGCATCTTCATTAACTATCAAAGTTCCTCTTGGCAAATCTTTCTTTTTATTCATTATCGCTGCTGCACCTCCAGATGAATACAGCTTTCTCCAACTATAAATACTTGTCCTTGAATATCCGTATTCTTCTGATATTGATTTTATGTCTTCTCCTTCTTCAAAGCAACGGTGAAGTATTTCAAGTTTTGTTTCCAGCGATGGATGAATCCTATGGTCTGGTGAATTAGTAAAACTATATTCCTTGTGTTTCTTTTCAATATTTCGATTTTTAATCCAAGTATACATATTCTGCCTGCTTGGATATCCAAGATTATGTATTACCTTAGCAATCGATCCTGTCTCATCATACAATTGAAGTGCTTTCTTTTTCTCTTCCTCAGTAAATGACATTTTTATCCCTCCCCGTCATTCCGGGTCCAAGAATTTGTCCGCACCCCCCTATCACGTAAGAAAGTTCTTACATATAAGAAAACTGCTTTTTATATTATTTTTATTAGACTTACGTTACATATGTATATATTTTATATCATTATATCAACAATTATTATATTTTTGTTATATATATATGCAACTTTTGTTTTGCTATTTCTCTTGGTGTTAAAGATGTTTTCATGTCATGCTAAAACTTCTTAATATTTCAAGAACTACCAACATATTTTTATATGTATTAACACTTTTATGAAAAGTGCTATATTGTTAAGTGAAGGTGGTCGTATGAAAAACAAATATGGTTATTATGAAAAAGAAGAGGATGACCTGATTACTCAGGAATATAGGACTGGAAAGCCTGCCTATACTGGTTTGTTGTTAATACTTGGTTGTATTATTGCTGGATTAATGATTTATATTATATCAGGTCATTTTCATGATCTTCATCATCTCTACTCTTTGCTTGTAGTCATTAGTATTGGTTTGGTTTCTATTGTGATTGATCATTATCTTCATCAAAGGAAAAGTAAGGATTGATAATATTTATGTTGTATATCATACAT
>Ga0256405_10004983_pt1 | contig 23791 bp, 19 predicted proteins | sample RumenRJG_02DNA_FD_189096 | JGI IMG/M metagenome (GOLD analysis project Ga0256405, IMG submission 189096) | Bovine rumen microbial communities from Lethbridge, Alberta, Canada - RJG_02 | ecosystem: Host-associated > Mammals > Digestive system > Stomach > Rumen | place: Canada: Alberta... | reverse complement strand
GCGGCACCGAAAACTCACAAAACGTATCGACAGCCTTGCGAGCAGTTCAGCGACAGCTGACCAAAGCAGTTCAGTGACAGCTCAGGCGAGCATTAACATTCTTTCTCTGCCAATTCCGCCGCATATTCATCGATAGGATAACCACATTTAGGACATGTACGTGCTCTATCTGAAACTTCAGTACCACAATCAGGGCATTTAATCAAAGCCATAAGTTCTCCTTTTATATTATTTTCCCCAAATAATCAATTCACATGCGTTGTTATTTCGTTAATATTATACTATTTATAACACTAAAACTCAATGAACCTGCTACATATAATCGTTGTATGGATACGACTTTTAGGAGTAGGGGGATGGGTTTGGAAAAGAAGAGAAAGCAAGCAAATTTCGATATTCTAAATAAAATACAGGTCGAAAAAACCAAAAGAGGTTGGAGTGAATACACCCTTTCCAAGAACAGTGGTATTCCTCAAACCACCATTTCCACCTGGTACAGAAATAACCTTCAACCAAACCTTGCTTCTATTGAGAGAATCTGCAATGCTTTCAACATGACCCTTTCTCAGTTTTTTTGTAAGGATGGTTCTAAGCTTATTGAACTCACCGAAGAACAAATATTACTTCTTAATGCTTGGAGTACCTTAACAAAAAGCCAGCAGAGTACACTTCTGGAGTTCATAAAAACAATTCCTCAACAGGATGAGACAATTTAAGAGAATATAAGCCCTTTGATTCCAATTAAAAAGGTCCAGAGCAATCTGCTCTGGACCAAGCATTATTGATTGGCAAAACCCTTTAACCCTGCATTTTCATCATCATTCCAAACAAGGCTTTATTTCTCACGCAACATCATCAGAATTCTGCTTGATGCTGTCAATCACAGACATGATCTTTTTAGCTGTTGCAAGATCATTCTTGAACAACGCTGTAATACTTCCTACACTCTTAAATGGTTCCCCCATCAGTACACTATTGTCTTCAATATTTCCATTAGCAACAATGTAATCCACAATCAGATTCACAAACCTCAGCTGTTTCAGGTTCAATCTCTCCTCAGTCAGGAATTCACTGAATGCTTCATTTGCTGCCTGTCTTTCAACACCGACAATCTTCCTTACCAGTCTGCCTATTGGTGTATCACCATACTCCTTCTCATAATCCTTCCTGGTCCCTAGCTCTTCCCAGAGGATTTTCTCCAGAGATTTCATTTCCTGTTTTGTAAGACGTTTATTATTCCTAAGCTTGTAGACTGCTATAACATCCTTATGCTCTTTAAGGTAGAATTCAACCTTTTTCCTGTAATTCTGCAAATCACTGGCAGCATAGAGAGGATCCCCTTCTTTTCTGTCAATGATCTCATCTTCAATATCTGTGTAAACAATGGTTCTCTGTTCCCTGTCAATATACTGGATCAGTTCTCTAAGGGCTTCCCTGACAGAATCCAGCTCCATAATATCCACGTCTTCCCAGAAATCATCTTTTTGAACAGCTTCAATAATATATTTCTGATCTCTGACCTTGGGGATATTGTATTTCTTGGACAATGCTTCTGCTGACTTCCTCACAATCCTGATAGGAGTGTCAACACTTTTCTTCTGAAGAAGCCCCAGGTCAATACTGTAGATCAGATAGTCGAATCGTTTTGCCAGTTCATCTGAATCTTCTTCTCGAATGATGGGGGCTATATTTGTCCTCAGCTCTGTCACATTGATAGATTGTAAATCATTCCAGTTATTAATATCCCTGTATTTCTCAACATACTGAAGGTATCGTTTTACTCTAAAACTCTGATCATTCAGTCTCTTAACAGAAAGATGCATATTCTCAATCAGGAGTGTCCTGTATGAAACATAGTCTTCATCCTGATTGTGTGGAGGCTCCTGCAGCTCTCTGGCAATCAGCACCTTAGTTGAGAACAGTTTCTCAGTCAGAGAAGACTGTACATTTCCTGATTCTTTTCCATTTGTGTTGACGCGAAAGAAATCAAAATTATTACAAAAATCAAAGATCAGGAAATGATCTTTATCTTTTCCTTCACCAAGCAGGTTCGGACATAATCTTGTCCCTCTTCCAATCATCTGCCAGAATTTGGCATAGCTCATGACTCTCTTGAAGAATACAAGGTTCAGGATCTCCGGAATATCAATTCCTGTATCCAGCATATCTACAGATACAGCGATCTGAGGATTTTTCTCCTTTGTGCTGAAATCATCGATCAAGGTATCTACATATTTAATGCTGTAATCAATCTGCTTAATGAAACTGCCACCATATTCAGGGAACAGGACATGGAATCTTTCTACAATAATCTTTGCATGGAGACTGTTCTTTGCAAAAATAATTGTTTTCCCCAGCTTATCTCCACCCTCTACCTTCAGACCATGTTCCATCAGCTCTACAAGGACTTTGTCAATGGTATCATAATTAAACAGCCATTCATTGATAGCTGAACTGGAAATGTCCTGCCCTTCTCCATCAAAGTAAGCAGAAGCTTCAAATTTTTCTTTTTCTTCCTCAGACAGATCTGAATAATGGATACCCTGCTCAAGGATCTTAGTCTTATATTCCAGGGTTTTATAGTTTACCAGATATCCCTCTTTTACTGCCTGGTCCAGTTCATATGCATAGGTGGGAACACCTGGCTCCAAATCAAACACAGCATAGGTACTTCTCCCTACATCATCCTTTGGTGTAGCTGTCATGCCGAGGAGCATGGCATCAAAGTAATAAATAATATCCTGGTATCTCTTGTAGATGCTCCTATGGCTCTCATCAACAATAATGAGATCAAAATGTCCTGGGGTAAACAGCTTTTCCCCATACTTGTTTTTTCTCTCATCTATTGCATTGAGCATGGTCGGATAGGTAGAGAACACCATTCTGGACTGCTCAGGATCATCTTTATTATCCAAGAGATTACAGCATGAGAGATCTGGCAGCAGGTTTGTATAATTTTTCTTGGCCTGCTTTACAAGAGCAGTTCTATCTGCAAGGAACAATATATTTTTTACATAATTGTGTCTTCTGAGTACATCAACTATGCTGATGCTCACTCTGGTCTTTCCTGAACCAGTAGCCTGAACTATCAGCATCTTTCTGTGTTTCTTCTCAATGGCATCACAGACAGCCAGAACAGCTTCCTTCTGATAAGGACGGTTTGTAATGCTATCCTTGATCTCTATATTCTTCAGAGGAATCCTGGACTTTCTTCGATCCACCTCCAGCTGCAGGTCATCCTGACTCAGGAATCCTGATACCTGTCTCTTAGGATAATCCAAGAAATCATTTGTATAATAGATTTCAAAGCCATTTGTGGTATAGATCAAAGGCCTCTGATTATATGTATTCTGAAGGCAGTCTGCATACAGCTTGGCTTGCTGGCTTCCAATAATTGGATCAACAGAAGCTTTCTTTGCCTCCACAACAGCAAGTGGCAGATTATTCTTCCCCCAAAGGACATAATCAACATAGCCAAGCCCTGTAGGATTTGGCATACCCTTGACTTCTTCCTCAATCGTACAGTTTTTCCCTATGATCCATCCTGCATCAGCCAGAGAAAGGTCAATATATTTTCTCCTTGTCTCACGCTCACTGATACTGTCAACAGTATAACTCCTGGCCTTCTCATGCTCTTGCCTGGCTTCTGCCATCTGGCTTCTGAGCTTTTCATTCTCAGCAATCAGCTTTTCCAGCTTCTCATCCTGACTGCTGAGCTTCTCATACATAGCCTTCAGCTCTTCTGCTCTGGCCCTTCTTTTTTCGCTGGAAGAAAGAACAGATTCATCATAGATGTGCTCTGTATAATCTTTTCCATAGCTGTAATCAATCCAGTCACAGAATGTGAAGAGGTTTCTTAAACTTAATACAGCATCATCTCTGGAAATGATAGCATTTGTATGTACTGCTCTGTTGCCCAGCTTAATAACAAATTTCAGGAGAGGAAACAGGGTCGGATCAATGATGTTTAAAAAGGATTCTTCATGAATCAGGCTTGAAATATTGTCCTGATAAGGAAGTCTCAAATCTGCATCATAGACATATACAAAACGGACAGCAAGCTCCAGTGCCCTTCTTGAAAGGATTGCAGCAGTAGCAGAAGAGACAGCAAGGCTTCTCTCTGCTTCAACTGCTTGTCTGGAAAAAGCAGCAAATTCTTCTTTTTTCAGAAGGTAATCAAAATTAGTCACTGGATGCGCCACCTTTCTGATGGATGCTGATTATCATTACCAGTCCCCTGAAAACGGTATTCAGTTCCAGGTTCCTGGTACAGAAGGTCTAATTATTATAGATGGTTCCTGGAAGTTCCTGGAACCAGACCGGAGAAACATGATTACTTAGGCCGGAACCTGGAACCCCACCCTTTTCATCATATCACTTTGAAAGCAGCTTTTTAAGCTCCGCCAGTTCCTCCTGGATCTGTACTTCAATATCTTCAATCTGTTTTATGATCTTATCTGTAGGAGGATACTCTTTGGCTACATAGACAGTCTCCTTATACTTGTTGATGGAGAGATCATAGTCATTAGCTTCTATGTCAGCAAGGTCCACCATAAAGCTCTGATCTGTTTTTTTACGTTCAAGCTCCTGATCCAAATGGTTGAATCTGTTGATGATATCAGGAATATCATTTTCAGAAATCTGCTGGCGTTTATCATCCAAGCTGTAACCATCAGCTTTCATATCATAGAACCAGACCTTATCAGTACCTCCATTACCTGTTTTGGTAAAGACAAGGATAGCTGTAGATACTCCAGCATAAGGCTTAAACACACCGCTGGGCATTGAGATCACAGCATCCAGCTTGTTCTTTTCTATGATTTCACGTCTGATCTGCTTATGGGCATTACTGCTTCCAAACAACACCCCATCAGGAACAATAACAGCAGCCCTTCCACCTGTCTTCAATACCCTTATAAACAAAGCAAGAAACAGCAGCTCTGTTTTCTTGGTCTTAGTGACTTTCAGAAGATCAGCAGAAACCCCTTCAGCATCCAATGAACCCTTGAAGGGGGGATTTGCAAGTACCAGGGTGTATTTTTCTACATCTGTATTCTGCTCTGAAAGACTGTCTCTGTATGAGATATTGGGGTTCTCAACACCATGGAGCAGCATATTCATAGCACCGATACGAAGCATGGTCCTGTCCATATCATTGCCATAGAACATGGTATTGTTAAAATGATCCACTAACTTTGAATCCAGAAACATCTCTTCATGGTTTTTTCGCAGATATGTCTGAGCTGCAATCAGGAAACCTGCTGACCCCATAGCTGGATCTATTATGATATCTTCAGGCTGTGGTCTCACTAACTCCACCATCATTTCAATAATATGACGAGGTGTGCGGAACTGACCATTTCTCCCTGCTGTAGCCACTTTAGACAAGAGATATTCGTATAGATCTCCCTTTGAATCCTCTTCTCCCATCTCCAGCTTATCAATTCCATCAATTATCTTAGAAAGCATAGCTGCAGTAGGTATTTTAAAAATGGCATCGCCTAAGTATTTAGCATATGCAGAGTCTCCATCTGGATGAAGATTTTTGATAAAAGGAAACACTTCATTTAGAACTAAATCATAGATATCTTCTGCTGAGCCAAGGTTCTTAAACTTGCTCCATCTATATTTCTGACAATCTCCAGGAAACATAGATTCATAAGGGACCCCAAGGAAATTAGCTTCATTCTCCCTGGTCGTTTCAACATCATCGAGTTGTTTAATAAACAGCAGATAAGTAAACTGCTCTATTACTTCAAGAGGATTAACAAGCCCTCCTGCAGCAAAAGTATCCCATATCCTATCCACTTTGTTTCTGACATCACCTGTAAGCATATATTGTCCTCTATTTTACTTTAAATTGTATTCTATATTTTGATTTGTCGACCTGTTCTATAAAGTCCACATACTTATATTGCATATCCAACGGAGGTACAATCATTTGTCTCTGTTTCAAAGCGTTAAACTCTATATTATCAGCCGTTACAGCCCTTACTCCTGACAGGATATCTCTTTCATGCATCTTAAGCTGAATTGCAAAGAACCTTGTCAGTATTTTATCTCCAGGGATTAAGACTTTTAGATCCTGATTTACTGTAATCGGTACAGCATTAATTGCAACAGGAAGTGTATGTTTCAATATTCCACTTCTTATAACCATGATGACAGAATTTGCAGGCACCATACGTGCTGTACTATTATCTAATCCTAACTGTGTGATATGTATCTGGCTATCCATAATCACATCTGTTTTCATATCCTTCGATGAAACCCATGGGATAGTTCCATTTTCATAGTACTCATCATGTGACTTTGAAGGTGTTCCACCACCATAAATCTCTTTACAAAGGTTTTCTACAGAATCAGTTTTCCATTTCCTATCATTGTGAACAGCATCCCCAAACATCTCGACAAATCGGGCTTTGATCAAATCGTCCAGCAACTGTAGCTCAGCATGACGTGCATCGATAATCAAAAGCAGTTTATCGAACTGAGAAGTAATTTGATTTTGTACAGAAAGCTCTGGACAATCTACCTCAAATGCCTTTAAATCTGAGCTATTGGCTCGAGGCATCTTTGCTCCACTGGTTTTCTCATTTATGTAGGCCACAAAATTAGGTGATCTTAGAAAATAAGTAAGATACTCTCTCGTAATCACGCTTGTATCTGGTCTCAACGGCAGCATCTCTGATGTCGCATATCCTGCTTGATACGGTATGACCACCTTGTTAAGATATGGGCGAAGCTTTGAATATAGGACATTGTTTGTGTCAAATTTGATAGTGGAATTGCCTATTTCATCCTCTTTACAATACACAAAATCAAGGATTTTCCCTGTATTGCTTTCAACCATATCTAAATTAAGAATCCAATATCTATCAGATTTCGAAACATCTCCCTGCTGTATAGGAGCTATATCATTCAGCTTATATTTTGCCATCCTTTATCCCTACAAATCTTAATTGTAGAGATCATGCTATATACCTTCTATGAGACGCCTTAACATTATTCTGATTTACGATGGCATAATGCATAGTGGTATCGATCTGGGAGTGTCCAAGTATTTTTTGTACCTGCTCTATAGGCATACCTTTATCTATAGCCCTCGTAGCCATAGTCCTTCGAAATTTATGAGGATGAATCTTACTGAGATTCAACTCTCTCCCCAGTTTTCTTAACCTTATCTCAACGCCACTGATCTTTAATCTGTTATATGGAGCATTCAGTGTTACAAACAAAGCTGGATTATTATCTGTTCTGGATTGTAAATAATACTGTAGGTGAAGTTTTGATTTGGCGTCAAAATATACTCTTCTTTCTTTATCCCCTTTGCCATACACAATGCATTCTCGCTCATCAAAATTCACATCGCTGATGTCAAGATTTACAAGTTCACCCACCCTCATTCCAGTAGAATACAAAAGATCTATAATTGCAATATCTCTTGTAACTGTACATTTGTCTCTCAGTCTTTCTATGTCCTCATCTGAGATAGTCTCTTTCACAACAGTCTTTGTTTTTATCTTATGAATCCTACGAACTGGACTTTTCAATATATGGTCCTCTTCCTCAAGCCAGGAAAAGAAGCTGGATATATTACGTCTAATATTATCAACTGTAGCCTTACTGCAATTATTAATCTTTTGATAATCAGCAAGATATTTTCTAATCTGTTCTGTTGAGATTCTTCTTACAGGTGTTTCTATCTGTGAAAAAAAGTGTTTTACAGTTGTTTCATAATATGCCAGGGTTCTCTCTGAACAACCTTCAATCCGTTTTGCATGCAGAAACATCTCAAGGTACTCTATGTTATCTGCTGGCTTATGTTGTACTTCACTTTCCTCCAACCGCTTCAGTAAGACCTCTTGAAGTTTCTTCAACTGTGCAACAGACAGTTCCTCAGCCATATCATTAAGCACTTCAAATATCAATTCCTTCACGTAGATACACCTCCTCCAATCATTGTGGGAAGTATATCAGAACAAAGGTTATCCGAAATACTGCTGCATCAGACTGTCAAACAAAAGTCGTGTCTCATCAAGAGACTTCTGCACTACAGCTTTTGATTTGTCGACTTGAGCGACAAAAGCAGCAAACGTCTTCTGTCTGTCCATATCAGGCACAGGAATCTGCATTTTCTTTATCTCTGATAAGTTCAACGTCTTTTGAGCAATACCCTTGGCCCCTTTTTCAATCTGGCGCTGTGCATCTGGGGAAAGGATAGCCCCATGAAGATAATCACTATCAATAATTTCTCTTCTCGGCTTTAGGTAGGCTATATGCCGCTGAAACAAGAACTTCTTATCTGATTTCACCACTGCCGGATGCCCATATGATCCAACCGTTGAAAGTAAAACATCACCAATCTCTATAGGGGTTCGTTTTATCAGCTCATCATAAGTCACCTGATCAATGAACTTTTCAGCATCATAGTTCACCTTGTCACCTGTAATATTGGATACAAATATAAATGGTATCCCTGTATCTTTAAATTTAGGTGGCTGATGAGTCCCATCTGTAATAATCGCGCATATATCACTCATCAACATCAAGTTTTTTTCATCCCCAAACATCTCGACAAATCGGGCTTTGATGAGATTGTCCATTTTTTGCAATTCATCTTTTCTCAGTTCTATAAGGTCCTTGATTCGATCTAAAGTTGCAACTTGCCCCTTCTGCTCATCTAATGCAGGAATATTAACTTCGTATTTTTCTAAAAATAGTTTAGGAACTCGTTTCTGGCCAGCACTACCCGTCATATGACGTTCTGCTTCCTTTCGAAAACCTGACCAAGCAGTAAGGTAATACAGCCACTTTCCATAGAGAATATCAGGATCTGCACGAAGAACATGAAATTCTGTGCTGCCACACCCGACACCATTTTTTAGTCCTATTGCCAGAGCACCTTTCCCATTTTCCATACAAGGCGTGATCTTAGCAAATAAAACATCACCTTCTTGAAAGCAAGTAAAACCCTTTTTGACTTCATAATACGGGCGAATTACTTCTGTATTAATATGCCCATCCTCAGATACATCGGGCATTGCTACAAAAGATACTTTCATACTATCAACAATGGGCTGTGCTTTTGGATTAATCTCACAGACATCCGCTAATCTCATTGTTCATCCCCACAAATCTTAATTTTTTGTCCTATCATGTGACATTATACCAAATCATGAAAGGCGTTGGGAAGGTTGGAAATGTCCATGAATATAACCTGTCAGCATTTGCCAACACATTCAGATCTTTATAATTATTAGCAAAAAATAAATCGAACAGAGTGGTGCTGACATATTGCCAGCACCACACATCTTTACTGCAGTTATGCTATCAGGTACTTTGCTGTTCCTACAACAGCTCCTATTGCTCCTCCAATAAGAGTCCCCAGCACACCTCCAGGAGCCCCCATAACCCAGATTCCAATATTCATACCATAATCAGCAAATACCTTTGCATTTTCACAGACACTGTCCCAGAGATCTGATAGGATTTTTTCTGCATAATCCATTTTCTTGTCACTGAAAAGCCAGTGCTCTTTCTCTGGGTTGATCTGATCCACCATAGCAATCCTTCTCTCCAAGGGTAATGTCTCTATTATCTTGTACAACAACTTAATCAGGTTATAGGGGGGAAGCTGGGCTTCTTTTCCTTCTTTATATCCAGCACAGTAATACAAGGGCAGTATGCTGATTCCCGTGCTTTCATGAAGCCTTCTTTTTACTGACTGAGCCTTTCTATCCAGGTATTCAGTAAGAGTCACATCCGGAGAGTTTAGCTCTCTCAGCCAATGCCTGCCTCCCATGGCAGTATCTGCTTTATTCATAGCAATGATTGTCCTCTTCCCTGCTTCATCTTTTCCCATCACAGGAATCAGAATATTATTGATGCAGTCATATACATTTTTTAAATCTCTTTGTCCTGCATCAATAATAATTACAGCAAGATCAATTAAAGCATTACCCCCAGATAAGGTTTCTGAAAGCTTAGCCTTAATCTGAGACATATGCTTCTTGTCCTTCTCAACATCGTCCCCACTGCCAGGTGTATCCCAGATATGAATATTGTCCAGCTGATATTCCTCAATATATTCTGTCTCTGGATCAATATCTCCTACCTTGGCTTTTTCCATATTAAAGAGGGCATTGATTGTGCTGCTTTTCCCAACACCTGTTGATCCCAGGAAAAGAATATTAACTGGCTCTGCCTTAATCATTGCCAGCTTTGAGATCTGTCTGCTTTTATCATCGGAAGATATATTTGAATCCAAGATCACTTTCTCCAGCCTCTTGTACAAGTCTTTTTCTTCAACAGTATCATTTATATTTTTATTGTTTTCTGCCACTTCCATTGTCTGACCTCCCAAATGTATTGTGTCCAATAATTGGAATACTCCTTTTAATGCTAAAGGGCAGGTTCCAGGTTCCGCCTTTATGCAACCCTCTATTCGTCCCTGGGTTCCAGGAACTTCCAGGAACTATAATGCAGAAAAAACTCTTTTCCCCTGGAACCTGGAACTATTGCTTCGAGTTCCCTGCAGCTTCCAGATGCACCCGAAGCCATTCCAATCTCTCTCTGACCAGTTCTACACCTATTGCTGCCTCCTTGAATCTTTCCCCCTGCACCATAAGATGAAGACTCAACGCCAGATAGTCCAGCTGTTCAATGTCCTGCATGACCTGATCCATATTTTTCAGATTCATTCAGTATTATCATCACCCTCCTGATAAGGTACAGTAACATACTCAACTTCTTCATTCCTGACCTCTGACATGTCAATGCTGAGTTCGGTCTTGATGCTTTCATCCATTGAAATTGCTTTTCTGAATTCTGTTTTCATGGGTGCAGTCTTCAGCAATCTTTTCAGCACTGTTTTTAAAGCCATCTGCTCATAATTTGTTTTCCAGGGAGAATAGTCTGAGCTGAATGCTTTTGAGTATACAGCAGCAAATGCATCTATATCTGACTTGCTCATTACTTCAAATTGGTATCCTCCATTTTTCAAATGGAACACTGCATAAAACCCTATGACATTTCCTCTGTTTTCCCATGCAGGTACATGTCTCAGCTTGGGAGTAAGCCCCAGTTCATACTGAAACTCATCATTTTCATATATTGTATGAGCTTCAATTGACTGCATCTGGTCATTTCTATAAGCCAGTTCAATCATGCCTTTATATCCGATCTGAAACTGACATTCTGTACACTGTTTTTTATTGTTTCTGTAAGGGATAAGGTATGCCTGCTGTAATGGTGTGTTAGGTTCCAGTCCAAGCTGGGCTGCATTCATAAGGGCTGCTATAAAGCTCATAGGGGTACATTCAGCAAGCTGAGGTGTGTTATTAATTGCAGACAGGCACATACGTGTAAACCTCTCCGGTGTAAGAACACTTGGCAATGCCCTTTTGATCTCTGGTTCAAGGGCCTTTACCATGTCTGCAATGCTCATATTCTTAGTAAGCTTTACACCAGAATTTTCCTTTTTAGCAGAAACATAAGATCTGTCTGCCCTTTGTGCTAATCTCTCTGGAAGGGACTCTGTTTTATTCTGTGCCATGATCTCTTCCCCCTTCAAGATGCTGCCTTGTCTTCGTTCTGTAACAAGAACGTTTCTTCCATTATCATTGCAACATCATCCCAATCTGCAATATTCAGTTCCTGGATGGAACAGTATTCCCACATCTCTCTGATAGGGTACTCTGTATTTACAGAATCCAGGATCATTTCATTGATGGAATCACATCCAAGAATATAATCATAGACAAGAGTGTAGAACCAGGTTTCTCCTGTTCTTGAAACAATAGTTTCTTTTTCTTCCTTCAGCAGCATTTCCAGATACTGCGAGAACTCCATGTCAGCTGTATTTCGAAATGCTGCCATCAGCTCTGAATCTTTAATGGGCTGTACAAATAAACACTTCATAATTGTTTTCCAGATATTCATTTATGCCACCTCTCTGACTACAAATCTTCTTTGTCCAGTGGTCTCTGAGAGTTTCCAGGTAATCCTGTAGTTCTTGTTTTCTGCCACTTCATGATCCTGCATAAACAATTTCAGCTTTTGATCGATCTCTCTCTTTTCTTTCTCCAGCTTTGATATCAGCTGGTTGATATCAGATCTCCGGTGTAACTCCTGGTCCAGTCCAATAAGTGGAATCCTCGAATCTCTTCTGGGATTGAAGTAATCTCCCCCTATCAGATCATCGTATGCTTTGCTTCCATCAGGAGGTGGCAGCTGCTTTCTCTGAACATAATCTTCCCAAAAATGCTTCTCTATAGAGATCAGATGTCTGATCATATCTTCATCCCTGTTAATCCTGAAATAAACAAAAGCTTTTCCCAGGACCACACATGCAAGGTACATATAATCCCAGCCCATTACAGCCATGTAATGGATGCACTGAATAATATAATGCTCAGGAACTGAATCTATGTTTTTCCATTTCTCATAAGAAAAGGCTGAAGCGGTTTTACACTCCAGCCCTGCATTTTCTCCCACTATTATTCTGTCAATATCAGCAATCATAAATGGATATTCATCATGCTGATACATCTTATTTGATCTCCTGACCTTTAATCCTGTTGCATTTGTAAATCTCTTTGCCACATAGACTTCCAGATGCTGGCCCTGCAACATTGCTTCATTGATCTCCATATTCAGCTCATCACTGATTTTATCTGCATAAACTGATGCAGCACTGGTATATGGATTTACTCCACATATAGCTCCAGCATCAGAGCCTCCAATACCCTGCTTCCTATATCTCAGCCATTCCTCTCGTGATAAATCTTTTGTAGATGTCAGTACTCTCATGCTTTACCTTCCTTTATCCAAGAGCTACCTCAACAATTCCACATTCTTCTACCAGTTTCTTGATGCTGTTCATATCCAGCATTCCATTCACAGCCAGCTCTTCTGCAACCCTCTCCAGCAGTCTGTGGTTTGATGCCAGGATTTCCTTTGCTTTACTGTAATAATATTGGGAAAGAACTGCATTTGACTGTTCAAGTCTTAAATTCAGGCTGTCAGAGTTTGCATAAGCCCCCTGGCTATACAGATCCAGTCCATATACACAGCTGTTCCCCAATTCATCCAGGATAGTTGACTGGATCTCAGAAATATCGTTCTTGTCACCTCCATCTGTAATTCCAAAGATCCTTTCAACAGCAGCTCTTCCCCCATGACCAATCACCAGGCTGATCTTTCTCCATGTCCTATTATCGATCATGAGATGGTTAGCAGTCATCGTAAAACCAGATTCTTCTCCTCTTTTATGGAAGGTGGATGCCAGAGTTGTACAGCCTCTATACAGTGCTTCAGCAATAACAACATGGCCTGCTTCATGATACACATTTGCTGCTGCATTGCTGTATCCAGCAGAAAGATCAACAGGTTTGTATTCCTCAAATAATTCCGAAGGGACCTCATAGATCCTGCTCAGGCTGGCTCTCAACAAATGCTGCATGGTGATAGCATTCTTTCTTTCAAACCCTGCATAGATCCCAGCATCATTGATGATGGTCTCCAGTTCAGCACAAGACCGACCATCCAGCATTCTTGTAATAAGCTCTACATCGATATCATCAACTATCTTCTTACCAGAAAGATAGAACCTGACAATACTTTCAGCATTCTTACCCTTGGGGGGTGTGATTTCCATCACCCTGTCAAATCTTCCTGCCCTTAGAAGAGAGTCAGGAAGGTCTTCAATATCATTAGCTGTAGCAAGAACAAAGATTCCCTTGCCCCTGTATTCATCAATACAGGCCTGAATTGTGACATACTCTTCAGCATTACAATGTGCCGAATCTTCATTAGCAAATTTATCCATGTCATCCAGAAACACTATCGATGGAGCATGAGCTGCAGCATCTTCAAAGGTCCTTTTAATGACCTTGACGAATTCTCCATTTGGTTCATTTTTTCTGCAGACAAATGCTTTCATACCACTGGATTTGATTAAGGAATTTGCCATCAGGGTCTTCCCAACTCCTGGTTCCCCATATAGTAAAAGTCCTTTTGGAGTGTCTACTCCAAGCCTGACATAAGGCTCAGGATTCTTCAAAATATCAGATATCTGCTTCAGCTCCTTCTTTTCTGCGGTGTAACCAATTATTTTTTCATATCCATCCATATGTTATTTCCTTTCCAATGAGACTACCCTTCAGCAGAGCAGTTATTAATACACAAAGTCAAACAACCTCAAGGATCATCTTATAAGCCTTGTCTACCAGATCATGTCCATCAACAACCTTTGAAAAAAGTTTCTCCTGATACTTTTTTGTTTTTCTTAAGGGTTTTGAATGGGTAGCATGATCAGATACAGCATTGATCAACCTGTAGGCATTGTGATCCAGATCTTTCAGATCCGGAGCTTCATGGTAACGGTACAGGAGATCCTCCTGCTGCTTCAGTGCATTCTTTCTTTTGCTGTCAGGCATTGAATCATCAGTGTGAATTAATTCTTTGATAATTCTTTCTGCTTCTCTTACAACCAGACTCTTCTGATTAAGATATTCCAAATTTGTTTTCAGAGACTGCATATATCCATTGGCAAGGGCCAGGGTCTCTCTTGCTTCTCCCAATTTGTTTTGAATATTACCCTTGTGTACAGCACTCCAGGATCTCCTTGCAGTAGAAAGAGCCAAGTTTAATGTGTTCTGACAGACTACACGTACAGGAGTTACTGCTACTCTGATAGAGCCAGAACCATCATGGGTGTTCATAAAAACCACATAAGGATCCACCTTTTCTCCATTAATGAAATATCTATCTGGAAGCCTTGCCAGGATCCATACCTTTTTACCCCCTTGAAGGCTTCCTGCTGTCTCATAGGAAACCCCCTCTCCAATTAAACCATCTGTGAAATTGAAGGCTTCTTCATTCTGAACAATCTTGTACCTGTTGCCTACAACACCAAGAACCTTATCATCAATGTCTCTGACATTGGCACAGTAGTCAGGAATCAGAATTCCTTCTGCTGTGTAGATCCTTCGTGAGAGAACGCTCCAGTTCAGCCCAGCCAATTGCAAAGCTGTAATTGAATTTGGAGCTTCTTCCACTCTGATGCCAAGCCCATGCCATGGGGCTTCACGAGTGTAAAACATGGTTTCAACATTTGCTGGCATTGTATATTTCCCTTCTTAAAAAAAGAGCCTCTGGATAAAACCCAGAGGCAGTTTATTGTTTCAATATTAGAATATTTAACTGAAAATATCAAAATAGAAAGCAGCATACATTAGATATTGTTATCATAAAGAAAAAGCAAAGGATTATAACCAGTTTCGCACGTCAGTCTTACGAAAAAAGTTTCGATCGACCAAATAATTATCGGAGGCTCTATCAATAAGACTGCAGACATTAAGAAAATATTTTCTTGCAACCTCCTCTGTTTTTACGAAAGATTGGCTATTGCCAACGTGTTGACCATAAACATTCTTTCCTGAACGAGCTCTATTTTCATTAATAATGCTTGGACGAAATGCATTATATAATTCCGATTGAAATAACCAACTTACATTTCCTGCTTTGAATTCTGTTATAGTACGATCAAAATCAATATGCTGATAGGTTCTTCCATGTCCATGATTTTTTATGTGTAACATAAATGGGCTACTCTTGTCTTCAAACGTTAATGCATCTCGATCCCATACATGTTCTTTGACAAACTCAGGCTTTGGTTTATAACTATAAGACAAAATATAATCACGTAACTCACTTCTATGTTTTTTTATATTATCCTCATATTCCCCCTCTCGATCACCATATAAATACCGTAGAAAGATTATAAGTGCCTGTTGATATACAACAGGAATTGCAAACAATTCTACAAGATCTTTCAAATCTTCATGCTCCAAAGGAAGATTTGCATGCATTCCAGATCGCCAGGATAATAAAGATGATTTATGCCATTTAGGGAGATTTTCTATAGGTAATGGAAGCGAACATATTGTTTTACATAGTATAAAATCCATCAAATCTTTTCTATCTTTTTCTGTATCATCAAACAAATTCAATCTAAGGAAATCATTGCATAATTGAAAAGCCAGGCTCATACGATTTAAACCAAACAAATCCTCTGCAGCCCACTCAAGAAGAATTCTATTAATTCTGTTATCACTTATTTTATGTTCCGAATAAACAATCGATTTTGAATCTCCCTCTTCAACATAAGGTCTCTGCATATATAATTTTATATTTCTATCTAACTCTCGTATTCTCTCAATAGACCACGAACATCCATCAGTATTCTTGTGATAAGACAAGCAGTGCAACGAATCAAACAATATCGGTGTCAACGAAGTTAAGTAATTGTGAAAATATTTCCATCCTTTTTCACATGAAATACCTGAGTACATTTTATCCAAGTAATTCTGCACATTTGGGCAAAAACAGTTTAAATCATTTTTTGCAAACCAGGGATTGGTCCATTTCCCACCGAAATGGTTTTCCAGTATATTGTATATTTGTTTTTGGGCATAATCTTCCTGTTCTTTAAAAAGGGATACTACCCTCATATGACAGCCTTCATCATCCCCATTCCTGCTCTTCTTTCCTGGGATATCCAAGTCCTTCAAGAAACGGTTTAAATACTTTACACCATAGTGCTCTTCTCTTCCATTTTTTCGATACATATAATCCTGTCCAAAATAATAAGCTGCAATCATAAGACCAGGCTTAAGCCACATATTTAAGTCCTGCCTCAGATGCTTGGGATTATAGAGCTTTGTCATTGTAAGATTACCAAATACATCTACCATTTTATTCCAACATTGTTCAACCGAAATCATTTCTTTGCGATCCGCACTCTTTTCTATCGCATTATTATATTTATACAAATCATTATCGATATAATTATAATCCTTCAAAAGATTCTCTAAATTCAACTCTATCATTATTCCGACCTGCTATGTTTTCCCAACTGCCCCCATTAATGAATGTCCGAGTGCCTTACAATTAGATTGTACCAAAGTTTTAAAGAACTTTGTTAAGAGCTGGCCAGTTCCTGCGAAGTCTTTGTAGCACAATGACAATCAAAACCTGAAAAGGAGGAAGAACATGGTAACGACAACAAAAGCAAAGAGACCTACCGGTGTGATTTCTGCACCTAAATTTAAGAAGAAAAGGCCTTCAAAAGAATGCTTGCTCAAGCAGACTGTTAAGCCCAAAGTCATAACTTCTTCTACGGATACGTCCAATAATTGGACAGATCCTGTGAGCATGACAACCACTGGTGAATCCGAAGCTTTAGCTTCAATTTCCATCAATTCTGAAAGCTGCACTGCAGTTATTCCTGTAATTATGTCTGACAGTGAAACTTCTCAGAGGAATGAAGAAGCAGCAACTACTCTGCAGCTCTGCAAGGAAGCTTTCATCAGATTCTCTGAAGCCTTCATTGTTATGGCTTACTGCCTTTACTTAATTAAAGAAAAGGAATGGTTCAAACTTCCTTATTATGGAGGCTATGAAGACTATGTAGCCTTCGTCAGGGATACATTTAAGCTTAAGAAGTCTCACCTTTATAATTACCTGAATATCTGGAAAAGGTTCGGCGAACTGGTTGAACGTAACGGTAAGCCTGTTCCTCAGTTGAAAACTGTATACAGGGATTTTAAACTAACTCAGCTCATTGCCCTTACAGCTCTAAGCGAGGAGCAAGCAGCCAAGGCAACACCAGATTTTACCGTTGAGCAGATCAGACAGCTGAAAAAGAAGAAGGCTGTTAATACCGCCACCTTAAGTAATATCAGAACGTCTGAAAGGCACCTCTCTGCAAAGGAAGCCAAAGCTTTTCTTAACAGCGTTTTGAATGAACACAAAGAAGCTAGTTTCACAGTTACAGTAACCTGGAACTAAGGAGGTAGTACTATGCACAACAATCCAACTATATCTTTCCCCGAAGATGAGCATGAAGACAACAAAGAACAGGAGTTGAGACTTGCTTTTACCTTTGATATTGAGGTCAATCTTCCTGATGGATCAACTGGAAAAGTCTCCGGCATTACTGCCGGAGACTCCTATGAAGGTCCTTCCAAAGATGCCACTGTAGAGGACTTGATGCAGAATGGTATTCCTCTGGAAATCATAAAAAATGAAGCAGGGGAACAGGCTCTTTCTAACAAAGATATTTCTGATATCTATAAGGAAAACATGCCCGCTCTCATCTTCACAAATTATTTTACTCCTGAGAATATCAGTCCTACATTCAAAGTCCTTATTGAAGGCAGCATAGGGGACATGGCTCAGGATAGCAATTCTGGGAGAACAATCCCCCTCTCGCCTGTGCCTATAAAAAGGATCTTTCCTGCTGTTCCCAAAACAGAATTGCCTGCAAGGGGTATTGTCCCTCCTGAAAACAGGCAGGAAAACCCTTATATCATTCGGAACATTGATGATGATATCTCATTGATTATTGAGAGTGTCGCCAGAAGAGTTCCTGTGAGTCATAAGATAAGGCATTTTGACAAAAAATACTATTATTATGACAGTACTCTAAGGCATTACATAGTTTTATTAAAACAGGATCTTAGATATTTTATCGACTCTGAACCTGAAATACAACAGATCAAATTCAAGCACCCTGGAATTCATGACAGAATTGTCAATTTAATTCTCAACGATTCTTCCCTTCACCTTGATAACAGTCAGGTTATTGACCTCATTCCTGATGTATGGATTTTTAAGAACTTCATTGTCGATATAACGACTGAAGAAGTCTGGAGAAACGATGGAACATTTTTTTGTAGACATGCATTATCTGCAAATTATGATCGTTCAGCTGATTGTCCCAACTTTAAGGCCTTTATCAAGTCTGCTGCAAATAACTCAGTGGAGGTTGAAATCCTGCTTTGGCAGATAATAGGTTATCTTTTATCTACCGACACCAAGGCTAAGAAGTTCTTTCTCTTCTTTGGAGAGAGGGACTGTGGGAAGTCATTACTGGGTGATGTTATTGCAGATTTGATCGGAAGAGATAATGTATCAAATCTCAGCCCTCATAGTTTTGCAGATAGATTTGCTTCTTCAGAAACTGTTGACAAACTTCTTCTGACATGCATGGACATGCCTGATGCTGAGATCAGTAATAAATCTATCGGTTTATTAAAGCAAATCACTGGCAGAGACAGCATTTATTCTGAGAAGAAAAACAAAGATGCTGTCAGCAAGCCCCCTATCTCCAAGATTCTTTTAGGGAGCAACTTTCCACTCAAGCTATCTGCTTCTGATGAAGCTTTAAAATCAAGACTTATTACTGTACCTTTTACACACCGTATTCGTCCTGAAGAACAGGATCATCAATTAAAAAACACGCTGCTTCAGGAGGCATCTGGTATCTGTAATACAGCTATGGGGTACTACAGAAATCTGATGAAGAATAATTATGCTTTCCAGTCCCTGTATGTGGACATGCCTGTATCTGTAATCGACTCTTCAGCTTTACTGAAAGACTTTACAGAACAGCACATTGTTTTTACAGGTAATTATAATGATTCCATTAAAGTTGAGGAATTATTCACCCTCTTCAAATTATTCTGCAATAGGAAAGGAGTTTATAACCCTTTAAGCAAAGACGCATTTTCCAAGAATTTCAGAATGCTGCATTACTATGACACAAGTCAGTATCCTGATAAAACAATCCCTACAGGATGTGTGTGGAAAGGCAAGATCAAGATTAACGGAAGTAGTGTTCAAGGCTTCAGAGGTATTCGTATCAGTACTTCTATGATCACCTCTTAAACATCTTGAGCGAATGACATTTTTAAAAGTGATAATCGAAAGATATATATCTTCACTTAGATAATATTATGTAAATTAGAAAGGAGGTGGCTGTCTAGTGAAAGCTACTACTTCCAGGCAGCTGCCTCTGCCTGATACCAATTGCTTCACAGAAGAAAGCTACAAGACCCTCTTGGTTCGCCTTGCTGACTATGATACCATGATGCTGGATATCAACAGCGACGCACAAAAGGTGATTGAAAAGAAGAAAGAGAGGTTAGTTTTAGAATATATTGCTACATTTCATCCCCATACTGTATCAAAGTTAGGTGGGAATGGACGTTTCAAAGGCTATTGGCAAACGTATGTGGGCAAAGGCAGAGGCAATACTGCTCTCAAGCGTTCACAGACCCTGGAAGGGCTCCTTGCCATCTTAGCTGATTATTATGGGGTAAGCATACTTCCCCCCTCAAAGAAAAGCTCACAGCCCACTCTAAAAAGCTATTTTCCTCACTGGCTGGAATGGAAGGGAAGATACAACAATAACAAGACCTTGACGCTCCACCATAATGAGGTGGACTTCCAGAAACTAGTTGCTGATACTCCCCTGGGAGAAATACCTATTGACCGCATTACAACAGAAGATCTTGATACTTGGGCCAGAGCTCTTCTAATAAGAAAGCCCATGAGCGCCAAGAGATTCAATACTTACAAGATTGTAGTGACCGGTCCTCTTGAACTTGCTGTAAGAGAGAAGCTGATTCCTTTTTCCCCCTGGAAGCCTGAATTACAGGATTACAGAAGGCTTTTCAAAACAGCTCGAAGGGCTCCCAGCAAGGACAAAATATTCTATGATGACGAAATTGCAGCCATTAATGATGCCTGCTTGAAAGATTATGATCTTACGCACAATTCAAGTGATATTGCGATATTAGTCAACTGGGATTTGGCTTTACGTGTTGGAGAACTCTCCTGTATCATGTGGGAAGATGTCGATATAAAGGGAAATCTGCTCTCCATTCGCAGGCAGGAGTCAGAGGGGAAAGTTGAAGAATATGTAAAAAGTGATTCAGCAGCTGGCTATAGAGAGCTGCCACTAAACAAGCATATTCTGGCACTATTCCATCGTCTCAGAAAAGATACTGGTAATCTGTCCGGGTACATCTTCGTTGATGAAAAGGGCAAGAGAAAAACTGCATCAGCAATATCCAACCGTTTTGTTTATGTCCAGCGAGGAAAAGATTACAGTAAAAAGGTTAAAAGGATCCACTGCCAAAGAAGAACTGCTGGCACCAAGATTGCCAAAGACTGCGGTCTTGAGGCAGCAAGGCAATGGCTAGGACATCAGGATCTGCAGACTACATTGAGGTATATTTACAGCACTGAAACGATGGATTCTCTTAGAGAGTATTCAGAGAATACTTCCGCCCTTGCACATCTGGATTTACAGATGAAGCACAAGGAACCTGTAAATTCTGCAGCAAGTCCCAAGTCTATTGTAGGATAGTTACCATCACATCTGTTATTCAACACAATGTTGATATTAACTGATATTAACATTTGATAATGATTATCATATTACAAATCATCTCCAACAAATGAAAAAGCTTGGATTTAAGCCATTTTCTGACTTAAATCCAAGCAATTTCTTCCAAGAAAAAAATGGAGATGGAGGGATTCGAACCCTTGACCCCCACGTTGCGAACGTGGTGCTCTCCCAGCTGAGCTACACCCCCAACTGATGCTTCTGCATCAACAAAAGAGATTCTACAACAAAGGGACCTTTTTTGCAAGTCCCATGCAATAAAATTTTCAGGCACTGAAGGCAGGGGACGGACGTCTCGAAAAAGGAGACAGAGAACCGTCCCCTGTCTCCTTTTCAGAATTTGAAGTGTCCGCTTTTCCCTCCGGATTTCTCTACAAGATGGATGTCACGGATCACCATGCGTTTGTCGATGGCTTTGCACATGTCGTAGACGGTGAGGAGAGCGGTGCTGACGCCGGTCAGGGCCTCCATCTCGACACCGGTGCGGCCTTCGGTCTTTACTGTGCAGTGGGCGGTAAAGGTGCAGGAGGCCGGGTCCTGGGTAAAGGTGAGGCTCACCTTTGTGAGGTTCAGGGGATGGCACATGGGGATCAGGGACGAGGTCTGCTTGGTTCCCATGATACCGGCCACCTGTGCTACGGTCAGGACGTCTCCTTTTCTGACGGTCTTTTCTGTGACCGCGCGGAACACTTCCTCCGAAACTGCAATGGTCCCGACGGCCTCAGCGACACGCGCGGTGATGTCCTTCCCGGACACGTCCACCATCACCGCGTTTCCGTTGTCGTCAAAATGCGTAAATCCGCTGTCCTGCATGATCTCTCTTCCTCCGCATTTTCCTGCTGTTTCACTTCTCTTCCTTAGTTTTCATTCGGAGTACTGTTCCGATTCGCGGGCAGCGGCAGCAGCGATGTCATATTATAGTAACTGCAGTAAATGTAGTCCTTTCCGCCACTGCTGAAAAAAGCACAGCGCATATCCACGCAGATGATCTTTCCCTTCATAGTGTGCAGCCAGATGATGGCGTGCCTCCTGCCATCTCTTGTTTTTCCGTTGGTCAGAAGGTCCGCCGCGTCTCTCCGGTCCTCTTCCAGCACGGTACCGAGCGGGCTGTTCGTTTCGGCCGCCAGGTATTCTCCCTGACTGCACCCCATCATTTCCGCGAACTCCCGGCTGCAGCTGAGCGGTGTATATGGCCCGTTCTCCGCCTTCACCCAGAGAACGGAACTAACGTTAAGAGAGTTGTATAATGCCTTGAAGAACTCCGCAGGATAGTTCGCGACGCCTGCCGCCGCAGCTTCAGCCCTGCGCTGCTGCTCCTTCTCCACAAAGGCTGCGAAATCTTCCGGCGGGACCGGCTTTGAGAAATAGTATCCCTGGACCAGGTCACATCCCATCTCCTTCAGCTTCAGCATCTGCTCTTCAGTTTCCACGCCTTCCGCGATGGTGGTGACCTTCATATTCTCCGCGATCTCCAGGATCAGCTCCAGCATGCGGATGTCCTTACGCTCGTTGAAAGCGTTCCGGACGAAGGACATATCCAGCTTCAGCGCATCGATCGGAAGACGGGAGATCATGCTCAGGGAAGAGTAGCCTGTCCCGAAGTCGTCCATTTCCACCAGGAAGCCGCGGGCCCGCAGCCCTTCCACGGTGCTGATGATCTGGGCGGAATTCTCCGTGTAGGCGGATTCCGTGATCTCAAGAAGATACTCATGAGGCTCCAGACCGTATTCTACCCGCAGCCCGTCAAAGATGTTGATCAGTTCCGGATCGTACATGTCGACGCGGGAAACGTTGACAGAGACCGGAACGGATATGCCGTACTTCTCCTTCCAGGCGCGGATCGTGGCAGCCGCCTCTCTCCACACATAGTGGTCCAGTTCCTGGATCAGACCGTTTTTCTCAAACAGAGGAATGAATTTTCCGGGGCTGATCATTCCGAGGGCCGGGTGCTTCCATCGGATCAGCGCCTCAGCGCTGGCCAGTGCCGGGACATCTCCCCGGACATCGTATTTCGGCTGGTAATAGACACAGAACTGCCGCTCTTCAATGGCGCGCGGGAAATCCTCCAGCAGCTGTTCCGAGAACACTTCCTCCTCATGCAGTCTGCTGTCATAGACCCCGATGGTCTTTGTGAAACTGTTCCGCACCGTGTCCGCCGCCATTTTCGCGCGGTCAAAACGCCTCTCGACATCCAGCGATTTGTCTGCGTTTTCGTAGACGCCCATGCGGAGACGCACCCTGCTGTCGGAGACGACGCCGTCTCCCGCAAGACCGGTGGAAACGCTCTCAAGAAATTCCCTGTAATCCCTCCCGTGGGGACAGTAGACAAAGAACGTGTCTCCGGATCTTCGGCACACCATGCCGCCCTTGTCGACGACCATTTCCCGCAGCCGGCTGCCAATGCGGCACAGCACTTCGTTTCCGTAGGCTCTTCCGTAGCGCTCGTTGATCATGTGGAAATGATTCACGTCCACAATGATGGCGTCCATTTCCGTCTGGGCGTGACGGCTGTCATGCTGTTCCGCATAA
>Ga0256405_10004982_pt1 | contig 23795 bp, 18 predicted proteins | sample RumenRJG_02DNA_FD_189096 | JGI IMG/M metagenome (GOLD analysis project Ga0256405, IMG submission 189096) | Bovine rumen microbial communities from Lethbridge, Alberta, Canada - RJG_02 | ecosystem: Host-associated > Mammals > Digestive system > Stomach > Rumen | place: Canada: Alberta... | reverse complement strand
CACTTTTTTTAGGGAAGCACATATATGGTTAACAGGTTAATTGGTTAATTTGCATGTTGGCAAGATGTGGGGGATAGTATTTTAGGGGGTGGTAAGGAAAAATATATAATTAATTATATATTTTTCCTTATATTATATATTATATAAATAAGGAGAAGGCACTTCGAAAGAGAAAATTAACCAATTAACCAGTTAACCAGTTAACCTTCGATGGCGGAGCGGCATGGCGAAGGATGGAGGTGTCGAACCGCTGATGGCAGATGTGTGTATAGGCATACGATGGCTGTCTTTTGCCTTGACGTTTCATCACGGCAAAAAAAATGAGGGGAAAAGCAAAAAAAGTGGCGCAAGACTTGACAACGCTTGTTCCATGTTGTAACTTTGCAACACCAAAACAGAAAAGAGAAACTAAAAACCATTGGATATGAAGACAAAACTTTTATTGACCGTAATGGCAGTGATGATGACAGTGGCTGGATGGGCACAGGAGAATAACGAGAAAACGGAAGTGGTGAACACCACCTCGGGACCTGTGCAGGGCATTGTGCAGGAGGGCACTAATGCCTTTCTCGGTATTCCTTACGCAAGGGTGGAACGCTGTATGCCTCCACTGCCCGTGAAGTCTTGGAAGGAGGTGAGACAGTGCGACCATTGGGGTCCTCAGGCGATGCAGCAGACGAACCGTCCGATGTCGGAGGATGAGATGTCGGAACAGTGCTGTGTGCTGAACGTGTGGAGCAACAACGTGCCACCCACTCCTCGCCCGGGTTTGAGCCTCAGGCCTGCAGAGCCGAAGCCTGTGATGGTGTGGCTGCATGGTGGCGGTTTCGACAGCGGCACACCAGCATGGGATCCTGGCATGTGGCTGGCAAAGAAGGATGTGGTGGTGGTGAGCGTGACGCACCGTCTGAACATTCTCGGTTTTCTGGACTTATCGACTTGTGGCGAGAAATATAAGCACTCTGGCAATGTGGGCATGCTCGACGTGGTGCAGGCACTGCAATGGGTGCGCAGCAATATTCACCGATTTGGTGGTGACCCCAACAACGTGACCATCTTTGGCGAGTCGGGCGGTGGTGGTAAAGTGGGCTCTCTGCTCTGTATGCCTCCTGCAAAAGGACTCTTCCACAAGGCCATCATCATGAGCGGCACCATCCTGAACGTGAACACGAAGGCGATGACCGAGGAACTGGGTGAGGCTGTGCTGAAGGAACTGGGCATCAGCAAGGATGAGGTGGACAAAATCAAAGATGTGCCCTACAAGGACCTGTATGCCGCAGGACAACGCGCCATGGCTGCCAGCATCGGCACCCGTCGTCCTGGCACTCCGATGATGTGGGGTTTCGGTCCTACTCCCGATGGGGAGGATATGGTGCAGCAGCCTTTCCAACCAGGTTTCCCCGACTTCAGCGACAACATCCCCATCTTGATTGGCACCACCTTCAACGAACTGCAACGCCAGCGATACAGCCAGCCCATGACGATGCAACAGGCGCGTGAAGAACTGCAAAGGACTTTTGGCGACGAAACAGATGCCTACATCGAGGCGTTCAAGAAGGCCTATCCACAAAAGGCACAAGATCAGAAACGTCTTCCCCAAGACCTGCTGAGCATCGACTGGCTTTTCCGTCCCAAGACGCTCATCACGGCTGATGCCATCGGTGGCAAGCGCAAGGCTGACACATATATGTATATGTTCACGGTGAACGATGTGTCACACAACAACGAATTCAAGGGTTCAGCGCATGGAGCCGAACTGAAATACTGCTTCGACGTGCTCCACCACTATGAAGACCAATTGGCAGGCAAATGCATTACAGAAAACCAGGAATGGGCAAACTACATGAGTGCGGTTTGGGCTAAATTCGCTCATGACGGCAATCCGAACCTCGGAGAGGAGAGATACCCGGAAGATTGGCGTCCCAAATGGCAACCCTACACTGCCGAGAATGGCGAATTACTGGAATTGGGTGGCACACGACCCACCATTCATCACAACCACGACCGCCAACTGGCTGAAATCATCGACAGGCACTGCTTCAAGCAGTTGGATGAGTTTAGGAAAAATGAAAGAATGAAAAAATGAGAAAATGAAAAGTGAAAAGTGAAAAGTGAAAAATCTAAGTTACCTTTGCAAACGGGACACTAACACCCCACATGGCAGGTAACTTAGATTTTTCACTTTTCACTTTTCACTTAAAAGATGCCGTCCGCATCTTTCAGCACTGGGAATTTCCTTCTGAACTCCTTGAGTTTCTGCAAATCGAGTTCGACAGTGATGGCAGAATCTTCGCCTAACGGACAGGCTGCCACGGTGTTGCCGTAGTGGTCAACAATCAGGGTTCCACCACTATAGCGTCCGCTCTGGTCCTCGCCGATGCGGTTCACGCCTGCCACATAGCATTGGTTTTCGATGGCACGAGCATGGAGCAACGTGTCCCATACTGCCAAACGACTGGTTGGCCAAGATGCGACGTAAAGGGCACAATCATAGGGAATCTTCTCGTTGTTGCGTGAGAAGCAGGGGAAACGAAGGTCATAACACACCTGCAGGAGGAAACGGCAACCACGAAATTCCACCACCACACGCTCGTTGCCTCGGGTGTAGCGAAGGTGCTCGTCGGCGTAGGTGAAGAGGTGGCGTTTGTCGTAAGAAATCACCTCGCCATTGGGTTTAACGAAATAAAAACGGTTGTAAAATCGTCCGTCTTCCTCGATTGCCACACTGCCACAGATGGCTCCCTTCAGTTCGGCTGCCATATTCTTCATCCATTCGAGCGAACAGCCATCCTTCTCGGCAATGCTTTCGGGATTGACGGAGAAGCCTGTGGAGAACATCTCTGGCAACACATACACATCGCTCTTGTCGAGTCCCCAAAGGATTTCCGCTATCTTTTCTTGGTTGGCAGTAGGGTCGCCCCACACGATGTCATTCTGCAACAAGGATATTTTCATACCTTCGTGAAGTTTAGAACTTTTTGGATTGAGAATTGTTTAGAGTTTAGGGGTTAGAGTTTAGAGTAACTCGCCGCATGGTCCTTAAACCTTAAACTTTATAATACTTTTAGTTTTTAACTTTTAACTTTAACACAATGCCTGCCACGATGAGCAAAGCAAGTACAGCCAATGCGATGTAGGCAATGGTTTCTGTGGTTTGAATGCTCTGAGGCTTGAAGGAGAGCACCACTTCATGTTTGCCCGATGGCACGTTGAGGGCACGGAGCACATAGTTGGCACGTCCCACTTCAGCAGGTTGCCCGTCGATAGTGGCTGTCCAGCCAGGGTAATAGACTTCAGAGAAGACCACCAGGCCACCTTGTGCGGATTCCACCTCATATTTCGCTTCGTTGGCTTCGTAGGAGGTCAGTTTGACAACACCTTCACCCCCAGCCTTCAGAAAACCGAAGTCATCCTTCGCCACCACGGCAGTGTTGCGCAGATTGACTTTCGAGAGGGCATCGAGTTCTTCGTTGGCATTGGCAACCCACTGAATGTCGGTGACAAACCAAGCATTGCCCATCGCCGTGACATTCTCCACTGGCATCTTGATTTCGCCCTTCTCACCAGCACCGAGGATGAACCAACGGGTGTTGAGCATATTGATGACAGGGAAGAGGGAGTCGGTGTTGACCACAGAAAGGTCATAGATGGGATATTGTGTCTGTCGTTCAGCCATCGCCAATGTATCCATCGGAGCCTGACGAAGTGCTTCATACACCTTCGACATCTCAGGCACGATGTGCGCCTCAATGAGTTCCTGATAACGACGCAGTTTGGCTGCATGATAGCCACCCACTGAACTGTAGAAAGCACTGGTGTTGTTGTCGTTGAAAGTAGAGACGGTGAAGTTCAGCACACGGTAGTCGCGCCCTTCCCCACTCTGCTCGATGATGTATCGGTCGGCATCTGTCTTCTGAATGCGGGCAACTCCTTGAGGTTCCACAAACATATCATCGTAGAGGTAACGCTTGTTCACACCCCACATATCCACCAAACAGATGGCGAGCAACGCCACACAAAGAAGAGAGAGAGGTCGGCCACCTTGTCCTGTTGTTTTTTCATTGGCAGAGATACTACCCCCACCCTGTAGGGAGGAAGAGGGGTGGGTCTGCTTCTTTGCATACCACCACATGGCACCAGCACCCATCAGGATGAACAGGATGCTTCGCCATGCATCGGCACTCACCATGGCGGCACGCATGTCGGAGATGCTGCGAAGGATGTTCTGTCCGAAAGCACCATCGAAATAGCCTGCATCGACATATTGCTGTACGGCTGCCTTGTCGCTGGTGCTGAGGCAATCATGTCCAAGTCCTGGTGCCATCACATAAATCAAGCAGATGACCACCGTGAAGATGCTTGCCGCATACAAGGGTTTCAGGTTGGGCTTCTCCACCCATACTTTCAGCCCCCACAAGGCGATGAAAGGCACCACAAACTCCACCACCACGAGGATGCTTGCCACCGTGCGGAACTTGGAGTACATGGGCACATGATCTATAAAGAAATCGGTGAAAGGCATGAAGTTCTTGCCCCATCCGAGCAGCAAGGTCAACACACCTGCCGCGATGAGTGCCCACTTCAGGGGATTCTTATGAGGAATGACGAGCAAGCCCATCACGAAGAGCATGCACACCAAAGCACCGAGATAAACAGGACCGCTTGTGCCGGGTTGTTCACCCCAATATTGCGTGAAGGCGCCATAGATGCCCATCTGTTCCAACTGTCCGTCAGCCTTCTTCATGGCGGTCTTATTCATAGAGAGCGGCATGCTTGCCCCACCCTTCACGTTGGGGATGAGGAAGGTCAGCGACTCGTCAATGCCATAACTCCATGCAGTGATGTAACTGCGTTCCAAACCACTATCTGTCTGGTCATCCGTCTTACCTTGCTTCACGAGTTCACTCTTGCCACGCATGGTGTCCTTGGAATATTCGTAGGTATGATAGAGGTTGGAAATATTGAGACAGATGGCTATCACTGCTGCCAAGGCGACACCTGCCGTAGCCTTACCAAATGATGCCAGTTCCTTTTGTCTGATGGATTGAATGAGGAATGCCACCACCATCAGGATTTCGATGGTCAGGAAGTAATAGGACATCTGCACATGGTTCGCCTGAATCTGCAAGGTGGCAAAAATGGCAGTCACAATCGTACCCAAGAGATATTTCTTTCGATAGCACAAGGCAATGCCCGCAATCGTGGGAGGAATATATGCCAATGCCATCACTTTCCAAATGTGTCCTGCTGCGATGATGATGAAGAAATAACTGCTGAACGCCCACACCACAGCTCCTAAGGCTGCCATCCAATGACGGAAATCGAAGGCACGAAGCAAGATGTAGAAACCTAACATCGAAGCAAAGATGTACCACACATAATCGGGGAACCACAAATGGTATGCCTTTTCCACAAACGACATCGTCTTAGTGGATGTGTACGACGGTGCAATCTGATAGGTGGGCATACCGCCGAACAAACTCGTCACCCAACGGGGTGTTTCCCCACCATGCGCATCACGGTAAGCGTTGATTTCCACGTTGATACCATCATTGGCACCACTATCGTGCTGTTCCAAACGATAGCCCTTGCTCACTGGCGACATGAAATATGCCCACGCAATCACCGCAAACAGAGCGACACAATACACGTCTGGCAGAATCTTCTTGAAATTGAATTGCATAATTTCTACATCTTTTATTTTCGGGTTGCAAAGGTACGGAAAATAAACAGAACAAAAAAATGTGGGTGAAGTTTTCGGAATATTCAAAGGCAAAACACAAAAAATCTCCTTTTTATTTTGTATTCTCTTTGATTTGCACTACCTTTGCAACCAAATTCAAAAAAATGGTAAGTTTTAGCAACATCACACTACTGAACCTTCTTGGACTTCGACTTACAGGGACGAATGCGAGAAAGGTGTGCAGTTGCTATCAAGCATAACGATACAAACAAAATGTTTAACCTTTCTCATGGTCATGGGGAAGGTTTTTTTAGATAGACCCTCTCCCCAACCCTCCCCCATAATGGGGAGGGAGACCTTGCGGGATGTAAATTATAAATTGTATATTTGTAAATTGTAAATAATATGGCAGATAGATTATTTATTTTTGACACCACGCTCCGCGATGGCGAACAGGTGCCTGGATGTCAGCTCAACACGGTTGAGAAGATTCAGGTGGCGAAGCAACTGGAGGCGCTGGGTGTGGATGTCATCGAGGCTGGTTTCCCCATCTCCAGCCCAGGCGATTTCAACAGTGTGGTAGAGATTTCGAAGGCGGTCACTTGGCCCACCATCTGTGCGTTGACCCGTGCAGTGGAGAAGGACATCGACTGTGCTGCAGAGGCTTTGCAGTATGCGAAGCGGAAGCGTATCCACACGGGTATCGGCACTTCGCCTTCACACATCAAGTACAAGTTCAACTCTACTCCTGAAGAAATCATCGAACGTGCTGTGGCAGCCGTGAAGTATGCCAAGAAGTACGTGGAGGATGTGGAGTTCTATGCAGAGGATGCTGGTCGCACGGACAATGAGTATCTGGCTCGTGTGATTGATGCGGTGACGAAGGCTGGTGCGACGGTTTGTAACATTCCCGACACGACGGGTTTCCGTGTGCCGAACGAGTATCATGAGAAAATCAAGTATCTCTATGAACATGTGGATGCTTTCGCGGCTGGCAAGTCCATCCTTTCAACCCACTGTCACAACGACCTCGGTATGGCTACAGCCAATACGGTGGCAGGTGTGCTGGGTGGTGCGCGTCAAGTGGAGGTGACCATCAACGGTATTGGTGAACGTGCTGGTAACACCTCTTTGGAAGAGATTGCCATGATATTCAAGACTCACCCAGACTTGGGCATTGAGACGAATATCAACACGACAAAGATATACCCGACAAGCCGTATGGTGTCGAGCCTCATGAACATGCCCGTGCAGCCAAACAAGGCGATTGTGGGCAGGAATGCGTTTGCCCACTCCAGCGGCATCCATCAGGACGGTGTGCTGAAGAATGCTTCGACCTATGAAATCATGGATCCCAAGGAAGTGGGAATTGACGATAACGCTATCGTGCTGACGGCCCGAAGTGGACGTGCTGCCTTGAAGCATCGTCTGCACGTGAATGGTGTGGAAGTGGATGGCGAGAAACTCGACAAGATTTATGAGGATTTCCTCAAACTGGCGGACAAGAAGAAGGAGGTGACGGACGACGACATCCTTGTGTTGGCTGGTGCCGACCGCTCGGAAACGCACAACGTGAAACTCGACTATCTGCAGGTAACCACGGGCATGGGTGTGAAGAGTGTGGCTTCCATCGGTCTTGCCATTGCCAACGAACACTTCGAGGCTGCAGCATCGGGCAATGGTCCTGTGGATGCCGCCATCAAGGCGCTTAAGCAAATCATCAAGCGTCAGATGACCCTCCGCGAGTTCACCATTCAGGCTATCTCGAAGGGTAGCGACGACATGGGTAAGGTACACATGCAGGTGGAGTACAATGGCCACGTCTATTATGGCTTTGGTGCCAACACCGACATCGTCACCGCATCCGTGGAGGCTTATATTGATTGTATCAATAAATTCCGCAATTAGAAGAAGACCCTCTCCCCAGCCCTCCCCCATAATGGGGAGGGAGACCATGCGGGGTGGGAATGACGTGAAAAGAAGATGGAGGGAAGTTACAAGGCTCCTCGACATTTCCAAACGGCAAGTCCAGATAGGTATGTGTTACTGAAAGAATTTGCCAAGAAGAATCGGAACAATCCCACAGAGGCGGAAGTTTATCTGTGGAGGTTTCTGAAAGGTGGGGCTTTGGGTGTCAAATTTAGACGGCAATACGTCGTTTATGATTACATCGCAGACTTCATTTGTCTGGAGAAAAAACTTATCATAGAAGTTGATGGTGGCTACCATTTCGTGGAAAGTCAAGTAGAAGAGGATAGAATAAGAACCGTTTTGATTGAACAAATGGGGTTTTCCATTCTGCGTTTCACTAATGAAGAAGTCTTCTATGCAGCAGAACAAGTACTCGGAAGAATCAAAGAATTTTTATCATCATGAAAGAAAACGAAACAACAAACAAGCCGGATGGCTCCCTCCCCATTATGGGGGAGGGTCGGGGAGAGGGTCCACATGGGGTCTGCCTCTTCGACAAAATATGGAATGCTCACGTGGTGCAGAACGTGGAGGATGGTCCCACGCAACTGTACATCGACCGTCTGTATGCACATGAGGTGACAAGCCCACAGGCGTTTGACACGCTGAGAGACAAGAACATCAAGGTGTTCCGCCCTGACCATGTGGTGGCAATGCCAGACCATAACACTCCTTCTGACCAGCAGGAACGTATCGACGACCCTGTGGGACGCAAGCAGGTGGAAACCCTGAAGGCAAACTGCGAGGAGTTTGGCATCAAGCACTTTGCGATGGGCACAAAGGACAATGGCATCATCCATGTGGTGGGTCCAGAGAAGGCACTTTCCTTGCCGGGCATGACCATCGTGTGTGGTGACTCACACACTTCCACGCATGGTGCAGTGGGTGCCATCGCAATGGGTATTGGTACCAGTGAGGTGGCTCAGGTGCTGGCTTCGCAGTGTATCTTACAGAGCAAGCCTAAGACCATGCGCATCAACATTGAGGGCACTCTGCCAGAGGGTACGACCGCCAAGGATGTGGCACTCTATATCATGGCGCAGATGACCACTAGTGGTGCCACGGGTTATGCAGTGGAATATGCCGGTTCGGCTGTGCGTAGCATGAGCATGGAAGGACGTTTGACGCTCTCCAACCTCTCCATCGAGATGGGTAGCCGTGCAGGTCTGATTGCTCCCGATGAGACGACCTTCGCCTATCTGAAAGGTCGTGAATATGCACCGAAGGGTGAAGACTGGGACAAGGCTGTGGAAGAATGGAAGAAACTCTACTCCGACCCCGATGCCGTGTTCGACAAGGAGGTAACTTATCGTGCCGAGGACATCGCTCCTCGCATCACCTACGGAACAAACCCCGGTGCTGGCATTGCCATCGACGAGTGCATCCCTACCCTCGACGAGATTCCTGAGGCTGACCGTTCTCAGTTCTTGAGCATGCTCGAATACATGCAGTTCGAACCAGGGCAGAAACTCGAAGGAGTGCCTGTGGATTACTGCTTCCTCGGTGCTTGCACCAATGGCCGCATCGAAGACTTCCGTGCTTTTGCCTCCGTGGTGAAGGGCAAGAAGAAGGCAGACAGTGTGGTGGCTTGGCTCGTGCCTGGCTCGTGGCTGGTGCGTCAGCAAATCATCGACGAGGGCATCGACAAGATACTGGAAGAGGCTGGTTTTGAACTCCGTCTCCCCTCTTGCTCCTCTTGCCTTGCCATGAATCCAGACAAGGTGCCTGCTGGCAAACTCTCCATCTCCACCAGCAACCGCAATTTCGTCGGTCGTCAAGGTCCTGGTGCCCGCACCATCCTTGCCAGCCCATTGGTGGTGGCAGCATCAGCAATCACAGGAGTAGTAACTGACCCGAGAAAGATGTAAAGCAGACCCTCTCCCCGACCCTCCCCCATAATGGGGAGGGAGACCATGCGGGGTGTAGGGAAAAAATAAATCATTAATAAAAAACCCTCGAACGGAAACTGGCCGGATGGCTCCCTCCCCATTATGGGGGAGGGTCGGGGAGAGGGTCTTCTTCATTATGAAAGAAAAATTCGACATCATCCAGTCAACCTGCATTCCGATTCAGATTGACAACTGCAATACCGACCTCATCATTCCTGCCCGCTACTTGGCGAGCACGACACGTGACCCACAGTTCTTTGGCGATGCCTTCATGCACGACCTTCGCTTCGATGCAGACGGCAACCCAGTGAAGGACTTCGTGATGAATCAGCCTGAGTATGCTGAAGCACCTCGCAAGGGTGTGCACGAAATCATCGTGGGCGGTCAGAACTGGGGTTCAGGCTCCAGCCGTGAACATGCCGCATGGGCCATTGCCGGCTACGGAGTGCGTGTGGTCATCTCCAGTTCTTTCGCCGACATCCACCGCAACAACCTCCTCAACTGCTTCGTGCTGCCCGTCATTGTCAGCAAGGAGTTCCAGCAGGAACTCTTCGACAGCATTGCCGCTAATCCACAGACTGAGGTGAAGGTGGATGTGCCCAACCAGACGGTGACCAACCTCGCCACTGGCCACAGCGAACACTTCGACATCAACTCCTACAAGAAGTATTGTCTCATGAATGCCTATGACGACATCGACTTCTTGCTCTCCAACAAGGACAAGATTGAGGCTTTTGAGGAAACCCTCTCCTCTACCCTCCCCTGTAATGAGGAGGAAGTCCCTGCGGCTGAGGAGTCTATAGAGACAAACACTAAAGCACAAGAATCTTCCGATACTCCCCAAGAGGTTGCTCCTCTCTATGTTGAAGCCTCCAACGAGGCTCCTGCAGAAGAGCCAGCCGAAGAGGTTGCACCCATCGAGGTGAAAGCCAAGGAAAGTGAGCCTTTCGTGCCTAAGAAATTGCTGCCTATCAATCGTGGATTGGCGAAATTCTTTTTATTGAGCATGATTACATTGGGCATTTACGGCATCGTTGTACTTGCTCAGATTTCAAGTGAGATCAACACTGTTGCCACCCGATATGATGGTCGAAAGACTACCAATTACCTGTGGGTGTTCTTCCTCTGGGGATGGCTTACGGGAGGTATCGCATATTTTGTGTGGTTCCACAAACTCAGCAATCGCATTGGTAACGAACTTCAGCGTCGCAAGATTCCATACTCTTTCGGTGCATCTGATTACTGGCTTTGGTGTGTGCTGGGTGCTTGCGTGGGTTTCCTTCCATTAGTGTACAGCCACAAACTGTTAAGTGCCATGAACCAACTCAATGCTGATTACAACCAAAAGGGATAACAGTTCCCACATATTTTATATAATGCGTTAATAATAAAGCGGCACCAAGTTCGATGGAAACTTGGTGCCGCTTTATTCGTCACAAATGGTGTGAGTGCATTATTTGATGTACTGCATAATCAAATCTACGATTTCGTCTTCTGTATGCCCTGCCATAGAAATGACAAGGTCATAATTACGAGTGTCATAACGTGAGGTCTCTGCATACGTCTTCACGTAGTTCTCCCGCATCTTGTCCACCTTCTTGATTACTTTCTCCGCATTCTCATGACTAAGCAACTGTTTCTTCATCACACGTTGAATGCGTTGCTCCATGGGTGCTTGAATCAGTATGCTCAAGTGATTAGGATGGTTGCGGAACACTGAGAAGCCCAGACGTCCCGTGATGACGCATGACTCCTCTTCTGCAATATCTGTCAGGATTTGTTTCTCTGTTTCAAACATCTCGTCAGTTGTCAACGCATCAGGTTCGTCAAGTGCAGATATTTCATTGTAGTACATAGTTTTCATCTTCTCTGCAAGGAAGAAACCGCGCGCAAACTCTGCCCACCAGCTGTGATTTCTTCCTTTCAAGTTCTCGATTTCTTCAACAGTGAGGTTATACTTCTCTTCCAAAGCCTTGATGAGTGCCTTGTCATAGAACCTTACACCTAACTTGGCGGCCAATTTTTCACCGACAGTGCGGCCACCGCTACCTAACTCGCGGTTGATGGTGATAACAAATTTCTCGTTCTTGTTCATATCCTGCTATTTTGTGATTTGTTCAATGGTTGGGGACAAAGGTACACACTTTTTCTGATATAAAAAAATGTTTGGCTAAAAAAAAGAAAAACCCTCAATCCCATCATGAAGTCGATAGGTTGAGGGGAATGATCGAATCTGTTATGGATTATTCGCCAGTGATGTAGCTGGAGCACTCAGCGATTTCTTCCGGAGTCATGCCTAGTTCCAGGCCTTTGGTGCCGATGGCTTTTCCGATTTCAATACCAGCCTCACCATAAGCCTGAATGGTTTCATCGTCAGGAGTGAAACCTGGGTAAGTCTTGTCGAGGTTATCAACACCTTCGCCAAACTCCTGGCAGATAGCAACAAGTTCTTCCTTGCTCTCTGCAGCAGCGATGCTTTCTGCCACTCCATCGTAAAGTGCAGCCATTGCAGCAGCAGCCTCTTCGGGATCATAATCACCAGCAGATTCAGCAGAAGCTTCAATGTTTTCTTCAGCGTTAGCTTCTTCTGTCTTCTTTGAATCAGCACATGAAATCATTACCATTGATGCGGCAACAAAACATGCAAAAAAAATCTTTTTCATTGTTTTAAGTTTTAGTTGTTAATAAAAAAAGGGTTAAATGTATAGATTGTTACTTATAACACTTCCAGATGCTGTCCAACTTTGCTTGTGGCAACTTCTTGGTAAAGAGGCTGACAAGCAACACAACGGGGAAGCCTCCTACCATGGCGATGGCACCGCAGTCAATTGGATTGATTGGGTTGCCCATAAGCATGTTGACCACGGTGAAGCCGACGCCCCAAATGAAACATGCCCAAACAGATGCAGTGGTGACGCCACGCCAGTAGAGGCCCAAGAGGAAAGGTGCCAAGAATGCACCAGCCAAGGCACCCCAACTGATGCCCATGAGTTGGGCGATGAACGTGGGAGGATTGAGTGCGATGAGCACAGAAATGACAATGAAGAACACGATGAGCACACGCATGATGACCACTTTGCGGCGTTCAATCTTTTCTGCCACCTCGTCATCAATTTCGCCTCCCTTCACTTCGTCGGCACCAGCACGCTTGTCGCGATAAATAAGGTCGAGGGTCATGGTGGAAGAAGATGTCAGCACCAGCGATGCCAATGTGGACATGGAAGCCGAAAGCACCAACACCATCACAAGACCTATGAGGAGGTCTGAGTTGACAGCCGTGTCAAGCATCGTGGGAATGATGTCATCGAACTTATAGTTGTGGCGTGCTTCATTCCAGACTGGTTCGCCAAACAGACGGCCGAAACCTCCCAAGAAATAGCAGCCACCAGCCACCACAAAGGCGAAGATGCTGGAGATAATGGTGCCACGCTTGATGGCACTCTCATCTGTGATGGAGTAAAATTTGCCCACCATCTGAGGAAGTCCCCATGTGCCGAGCGATGTCAATACCACCACACCGAGCAGGCTCATGGCATTAGGGCCCCACCATGAAGCGAAGTCGCCGGGTTGGAAGTCCTTATAGAGTGGATTCTCGAGGTCGTGAGCTGTAGGCACGGCCTCCTTCATTTTCTGGAACGCCTCTGTAAAACCACCCTGGCTGTTCAGCACCACAGCAATGACGGCGATGATGCCGCCCAGCATGACGATGCCCTGAATGAAGTCGTTGATGGCTGTAGCCTTGTAGCCGCCCAGAATCACATAGACAGCCGTAAGGAGTGCCATGATGATGATACAGTACTCATAAGGGATGCCGAAACCCATGTCGAAGAGTTTCGAGATACCGCTATACACACCTGCTGTATAGGGAATGAGGAATACGAAAGCAATGATGGAAGCCGCAATGCGCAGTCCCTGATTGCTGAAACGTGTGCCGAAGAAGTCTGGCATGGTGCGCGACTTGATATGTTGAGTCATCAGTTTTGTACGACGACCCAAGATGAGCCATGCCAAAAGCGAACCGATAATGGCATTGCCGATACCTATCCAAGAACTGGCAAGACCATACTTCCAGCCGAACTGACCTGCATAACCGACAAATACGACTGCTGAGAAGTAACTGGTACCAAAGGCAAAGGCAGAGAGCCACGGACCCACCGAACGACCGCCCAGTACAAAACCATCTACATTGTTGGCTTGTTTGCGTGAGTAGATTCCCACATAGACCGTCACAGCCAAGAAGATGACAGTGAGAAGAATTTTGACTAACATATTACTTGATTCTTACTTGTAGTTGTGCCATGATCGCGTGGTTGGCATTGTGGGTGAACTCCCTGCCAGCAGGGGTGTTCTGAAGCGATGCGCTCTTATATACATATTGCAGTTGGATGCGACAACGCTTGTAGAACCAATATTGGAGTCCGAAGATGGCCTTGTGCTGATCCATGTGCTCTTTCACGTTGTAGTTGAAGAAATCATAAGAGCCAACCAAATCCAACTTGGGTGCAACGGGCAAAACGCCAGTAACGTATGCGCCTCGGCTGGTCACATCGTCATCACGACCTTCCAAGTATTCAGCACGCAAACTGAGATGAGAGTCCTGAGACTTGTACTGAAGACCTGCAGACCAACGATTGCGCTTGTAGTCTTGACCTGCAACGATATTGTTGTAAACAGAACCGTTAATGGCATGTCCACGACCAATCTGACCTGTAGCGACAATGTTTAACTCTTTAGTAGGACGGAATTCCAAATGACCGATGAAGTCCTTTTCGCTGTTGCCATCTTTCTTGTTGATACCCTGTCCATTCATGATGGCTGCTTTGTAGGCAAACTTGCTGTCGTTGGTTTCACCAAAGAATTCCAAACCGAGGTCACGACCATACTGTACGCCCATCAGAGGGTCGTTGCAACCGGCCAGGTAGGTGACACCTTCAGAACAAACGTCGATTGCTTCCAACTCTGTGGGCGACATATTGTTCTCGATGGTATAAGCATGTTTGAACTGACCAATCTTGGCGCTGAGAGCCTTGTTGTTGGTGAGGCGGTAAGAAGTCCAATACTCATGTACCACACCTCCGTTGAAGTCGTGCATGAACATGGCGAACCAACGGTCGGTGATGGGTGCACCGACCACAAGGAAGACACGCTTCATCTCAAACGTGTTGTAGTCACGCTTGTTGAGTTGATCATTGTCATCCAAGCCGCCTGTGTGCTGATATGTGAAACCTGCCTGTGCGTAACCATCAATCTGAACACGCTCTGCCAAGTCTTTTGCCCAGTCAAGAACCTTTTGTTCCTTGGGTGCTTGAGCATTCAAGGTGCCTATGCCCGCAAGGCACAGCAACATCGTTGTCAAAGTAGATTTGAATCCCATAATCTTTGTTTTTTATTGGTTTGTGTAGCAAAATTTGAGGCAAAGGTACACTTTCCCAATCATTCCGCCAAATGATTTGTGAAAAAATGTTTAACTTTGCATCCAAATTGAATGAATGCATGGATAAGTTTATAGAAATCATGGACACAACGCTCCGCGATGGTGAACAAACCAACAGCGTGAGTTTTGTACCGCACGAGAAACTGATGATAGCCCGCATGCTGCTGATGGACCTGAATGTCGATCGCATTGAGGTGGCATCGGCACGAGTGTCGGATGGCGAGAAAGAGGCGGTGAAGAGCATCTGCCGTTGGGCACGTCAGGCTGGTATGCTCGACCGTGTGGAAGTGCTGGGCTTTGTGGACGGAAAGACCTCACTCGATTGGATAAACGACTGCGGATGCCAAAATATCAACCTGCTCTGCAAGGGTAGCGAACGGCATTGCCGCTTTCAACTGAAGAAGACGCTTGAAGAGCATGTGGCTGACATCAAGCAGAACATTGCCTATGCCAATGAGTTGGGCATCAGCGTGAATCTCTATATGGAGGATTGGTCGAATGGCATGAAGGACAGTCCCGACTATGTGTTTGGCTTTGTCGATGCACTGAAGGATTGTGGCGTGAAGCGTTTCATGTTGCCCGACACATTGGGCATTCTCAATCCACAGTTGACTGCCGCCTTCATGAGTCAGATGACAAGCCGCTACCCCAACCTGCAGTTTGACTTCCATGCCCATAACGACTACGACCTGGCCACGAGCAATGTGCTGGCAGCCGTGCTGGCCGGGTGTCGGGGTGTCCACACCGCAGTGAACGGACTTGGCGAACGGGCTGGCAATGCACCCATCTCGTCTGTGCAAGCCATTCTGAAAGACCATGCGCATGTGCGTACCAATATAAAAGAAGAGAACCTCGGCAAGGTGTCCACGATGGTGGAAAGCCTGTCGGGCATTGCCATTCCGCCCAACAAACCAATCATCGGCGAGAGTGTCTTCACGCAGGTGGCAGGAGTGCATGCCGATGGCGACAACAAGAACAACCTCTACTGCAACGACCTCCTGCCCGAGCGTTTTGGCAGAAAACGCGAGTATGCGCTGGGCAAGAATTCGGGCAAGGCGAACATTCTCAAGAACCTTGAGGAACTGGGTCTTGAACTCACGTCCGAACAGACACGCCGTGTAACTGACCGCATCATCGAACTGGGCGACAAGAAGCAACTCATCACGCAGGAAGATCTCCCCTACATCGTGGCGGATGTGCTCAAGCACAGTGCCCCCGACGACAAGGTGAAACTCATTTCCTACATGGTCTCCACCGCCTACGGACTCAAGCCAATGGCTTCGGTGAAACTAGAAGTGAATGGCGACGTGTTTGAAGAGTCGGCCATGGGCGACGGTATGTACGATGCTTTCATCCATGCCGTGCGCTACATCTACAAAGACCGCCTCAACCGCCCCTTCCCCTGGCTCACCAACTATCAGGTCAGCATCCCTCCGGGCGGACGCACAGATGCCCTCGTCCAAACCACTATTTCGTGGACTTACAACGATAAGGCTTACCGCACCCGCGCCCTCGATGCCGACCAGACCGAAGCTGCCATCAAGGCCACCATCAAGATGCTCAACATCATAGAGAACGAATGACGATTCGTTCTCTTTTTTTTGCTCAAGTCGAAAAAAAGTCGTATCTTTGCGCCTAGTTTTAGGATACTCCGTAATTCGTAATAGGTAAGTGACTCCGTCGTGCTTTAAGGTGCGTCGCCTTATTTTCAAGTGCAAGTTCGCAACGCCAGACGCCGATCTGAAGGATTCGTAATGAAGGAGCGTGTTACTTATTTAATTATCACTAAATGAAAAAAATTTGTAAGGCTGCAAGCCTGGCATCGTTGTGTGTCAGTCTTGCAGGAAACGTCTGCGCACAGCAGCCGCTGCCTCTGTCGCTTGAACGTATGTTTGAGCTGGCAGATACGCAGAACCGTGCGTTGGCTGTCATGGACATGGCAGTGCGCGAGGCGGAAGAAGGTGTTAGGGTGGCGAAGAGCTCACGGCTGCCTGACATGGATGCCAGTTTGGCACTGAGTTATTTGGGAAATGCCAACGTGTTTGCTCGTGAGTGGAAAGACTTTCGCCACGTTCATCGGGGTCATCACCTTCATCCTGAACCGTTGGCGCGCTTCGTTCATTCATCATTCCTACATCTTCTACGACCTCTTCAGCCGCTACCCCATGGTGCTCATGCTCATCGGCATCATCGTGTTGGGCGACACGCTGCTGGCTCCCGAGCACATCTTCGAGCATGCCCTGATGGAAGGCATCCTCGGCTACGACTCGCTCAACGTCATCTCGCTCAACTGGGTGGGATTCCTCGGCACCCTGCTCGGCTGTCTGGTCGTCTATGTGCTCTTTGCCCGCTGGAAGTGGCCCTATCAGCGCATGCTCATGATCGCCTTCCTGTGCTACATCTTCTATCTGGCATACTTCTACGTCGTCATCGACTACAACCTGCCGAAGGAAGCCCTCTGTCTGCCCATCATCGTGCGCACCGTCGGCTATGTCGTCATGGCAACCGCTGTCTTGACAGCCAACACTTCGTTGCCCTTCCCCTTCTACTTCTGTCAGGCGGTGTGCGTGCAGAATCTCTTCAGTGCCGCCTTGGCTGGCTGCATAGGCTCTGCCATCGTAGGCCGCATGCTTCGGGTGGTGCAGAAGATGAACTTCACCGAACTCTGTGCTGGCATTGACCATCTTTCGCCCCTTCCCCGGCAAGGTTGGGAGGCTGCCTATGGCATGACCCAAGCACAAGCCTTGCTCGAATCGATGAAGGAGATTTACGGCATCCTTCTGCTCATCGCCATCGGTGCATGGCTCTTTGCCGCCCTCTTCCATCCTGCCATCCGCCCCACACGCTATCTCCATCCGCTCTTCACCACCATCCGCAGCAACCTCTCGAAGGATATGCTGAAGAAGATGAGGGCTGAGAAACGGACAGAGATGGAGTGAAAGAAGTGAAATGTGAAGAGTGAATAATCTAAGTTACCTGCCATTCGGACTGCTGGCAACTCATTAGTAAAAGTAACTTAGATTTTTCACTTTTCACTTTTCTCTTTTCACTATTCTTCGTATCTTTGCACCATCTAATTTCAAAAAGTGACTAAAGAAAGGACAAGACTATGGAAAAGTATCAGAAAGTGATTTCCGCAGCCATTATTGCTGTCGGTCTAATCGTGTTGGGACTGTGCCTCAAGGGCGGTATTGACAACTTCACCAATAAAGACCGCCGCGTGACGGTGAAGGGACTCTCCGAGCGTGAAGTGGATGCCGACAAGGTGACATGGACCATGAGTGTACAAGTGGCAGGTGATGACCTGCAACCGCTGTTTGGTGAACTCAACGTGAAGATGGATGCCATTCAGCAATTCTTGAAGGAGAAAGGTATCAAGGGCAAAGGCGAAGTGACTGTCAACACGTATGATGTGACTGACAATCTGGCGAATGCATGGGGCGGCAATCAACCACGATACCATTACACTGTAAGACGTTCCCTAAAGGTGGTGTCAAAAAACACCAAGTTCATCAGTCAGTTGCGACAGAAAGTAGATGAACTGATTGGCTGGGATGTCATTCTGGATTCTGATTATGCCGAATACGAGTACACGCAGTTCCAGCAACTGAAGCCCGAAATGATGGCGGAAGCCATTGCCAACGCCGAGAAGACTGCCACCCAGTTTGCAGAGAACAGCCACTCCACCATCAACAAGATTGTGGAAGCTGGCCAAGGCGAGTTCTCCATCGATGATGCCGACGACCCCTTCAAGAAGAAAGTGCGCGTGGTGTCAACTATCACCTATTCATTGAAAGATTGAAAGATTGAAAGATTGAACCACAAAACCGACGTGGGGCACGTCGGTCAGGCGACGTGGGGCATGTCGGTGAACCGACGTGCCCCACATCGGTTTAGGGGGGGGTGTTGAAGAGGCTGTTGTCTTTTCTTCCATCAAGGAAGACCTTCCCCAACTTCGCCCTATTATTGAAGAGTTGTTGAAGGATTAAAAAGTAATGAGGCTGTGTCAGTTACTTTTGACACAGCCTCTTCTTGTTGCTTGTCGGTTATTTAGTTGTTGATTACTACTTTTTTGCCATCTTTGATGTAGATTCCTTGTGTGGGATTTTCTGCTGGTATGCCTTGCAGAGTGTAGAAGGTGGTGTTGTGAGGGGATGCTTTGTCCTGTAGATTTTCAATGCCAGAGGAGGTTGCTCCGTTGAACTGCCACCAGTCCCAGTTGAATAGTGTGGCATCTCCTGTCCCGATGAAACTGAAGTGAATATCGTGGATGCCTGTTGGCGTGTTAGTCAGTTCGAAAGTCCTTTCTTCCCAAACATTTTCTCCTCCAGTTGCCTCGATTTTTATCTTGGCCAAAATCTTTCCTTTTGTATTGTCTTGCCGTACCACTAGCGTGCCGTTGTTGCTCTTGGCTGCTACGCGGATAGTGATAGATTGAGCACCTTCAGACCCGAAATCGACGTTTGCCACGCGCATGGAGTCGCCGGCATGGATGTCGGTGACATAAACGCCTGTGGATTCATTGCCTACAACGCTGATTCCTTCAGCGGCATTGAGTGTCTCGGCCTGCTGACGGAGGTATGGGCTCATGGTACAAAGTGCTTTAACGCCTTGTCGAGTTGCCGTGACGGGCAGGATTCGTCCGTTTGAAGCGAAGGTCATCTCCTCGACTGCCATGCTTCGGTTGAAGCCACCACCACCTTTAGCCCATCCTGTATGGTAGAAGAAGTAGTCTTTGCCTTTGTAGTTCACGATGCCACTGTGGTTGGTGAACGAACCGGTATTTTGTTGCGTCATCACTTGCCCCATGTATGTCCATGGTCCTTCTGGACTTGTGCTCATGCTGTAGGAAATGTGTTCGGGCACTCCTCCAGCTGCGTAAATCAGGTAGTAGTTGTCGCCACGTTTGTCGAGCCATGGCCCTTCTTCGTAACAGTCTTTCCCCGTCACTTTATCGTCCACTTTTACACCGCCGAAAGCTTTTTCTGTCAGTTCCACCTCAACAACGCCATTCTTGCCGATGCTGGTATCAACCAGAATCATGTTCTTTCTCAGTTTGGCATAGCGCAGTTTGTTGTTGCCCCAGTAGAGATAGGCTTGTCCGTCATCGTCAATAAAGACGGAAGGGTCAATGTCGCCACCCTCACCTGTGTCCAGAATAGGCTGCTTGCGTGCATCCTTGAATGGGCCAGAAGGCTTGTCGCTTTTGCCCACGCCGATATAGTGACGCCAGTCGTTTGGCTTTGAGAGACATATATACCAGTAGTAAGTGCCGTCTCTCTCTACACACTGGCTTGCCCAGCAAGTTCCTTCTCTTGCCCATGCAAAGGCTGTGCGAGGCATGGCGATACCGTGGTCGGTCCAGTTCACCATGTCAACGGTGGAATAGACCCGATAGCGGTCCATGTAGTAGAAGTCGTGTACACCAGGGATGTTCATGTCTTCGTCGCAATAGACGTAGAGACTGTCGTTGCCTTCAAACACCATCGGTGCAGGATCGGCTGTGTAGCAGTGGGTAACGATGGGGTTCTGTGCTACAGCTGTGTTGCTTGCCATCAGTATTGACAGAGCAAGGAACGATGTCTTTAAGCTTAATTTTTCCATATTTTACGATAGTTTGTTTTTCCGTCCTTAAAAATCTTTTCGATGTAGATGCCTTTGTTGTTTCCCTTTGTCATTCTGCCTTGCAGGTCATAGAGGATGCTTTCAGCATTGCTGTCTGCTTGTTCTTTGTCACTTGCCACGAACCCTTGCAACGCATCAGGTGCCACCATGTTGATGTCCAGCACACGGCCCGTTCCAGTGGTTCCCTTCGCAATACCCGTGTTATCACACACCTGAATCTTGGCGATGTCCTTCGCTTTCATCTGACTCAGCACCAACCTCGTGTCACCATTTACAGGGCCATTGTCAATGCGGAGGTTATATCCGGCAATGACATCCTCGTAATTGGCAATCATCAAGTCTGGCACCATCAGAAGAACATCCATCAGTGTCTCTTCACCCGTCAGTTCCATGCGTTGAGGATAAATCATCGTCCTGTCCGCCTTCATCTCAACGACAGGCAAATCATCATCTGCCAACGCGCAAGCAGACAAGCACAATAAGATGATTGACATGAAAAGATGTCGGTTCATACGAATATTAATTGCTCGATTTAGTTTGGTACAAAGTTACATGGAATAATTGAAATGTCCAAGAATTATTGACAAAAAATATATAATGTACTTGTGTTTCGGCAACATGAAGACATGACTTTCGTCATCACAAGAACATGTGTGAAGTCATCTCCGTGATGCGTTGCCGTAAAGCTCCAAACAATTTGGCTTGATTACAACATTCAATTTGGCTTGAATACAAATTGGTGTCTTCAAGCCAAATGAAAAGGAGTATTCAAGGTAAATGATTTTGTGTAATCAGAACAAATGGGTTGGCGTTGCACCGCAAGGGGCTGTTGTGATATGCTCGCACGGTTCGATGTGGAGATTCAATAGAAAGAGATATGGAGATGTTTGTGCTCGTCGAAGTTACATGGAATAAATATTAAATCGGAAATGCAAGTTTTTGTATAATGTTTTGGCGAAGGGGAGGTTTTTTCGTACCTTTGCATATCTCCACAACGAAGTGGAAAGTAAACAAAAGAGAGATGACACGAAGTATTTTACTTATATTGTTGGTGCTTAGCTGTGTGTCGCTGAAGATGGATGCGCAGAAGGCAGAGTTGAAGCCACGTTTGGTGGTGTGTACGGACATTGGCGCACCCGATGTGGAACCTGATGATATGGAGTCAGCTGTGCGTCTCATGGCTTATGCCGACCAGTTTGAGATTGAAGGCATCTTCACGACAGTGGGGTGGAATTGTGACCCTTATCCGCAGGAATGGGCAGACTATCTGAGAAAGGTGATGGATGCGTATGAGAAGGATGTGAAGCATCTGATGGCTCGTTCGGGACAAAAGAAGTTTGCCTCGCTTGCCAAAGAGAATGGAAAGCAACGGATAGGTTATTGGCCAAGCCCTGAATATATCCGTGGACGTGCCATGATGGGCAGCACACGTGGTGGCATCAAGGTGGTGGGTGAGGGCAATGATTCTCCGGGCAGCAATCTCCTGATTCGATTGGCTGACGAACCTGACGAGCGCCCGATTTGGGTGGCTGCATGGGGAGGAGCTAACACATTGGCACAGGCTATCTGGCGAGTGAAGCAGACACGCACTCCTGAGCAAGTGCGACAGTTTGTCAGGAAATTCCGCATCTATACCATCACCGATCAAGATATGCAGTACAGCATGCGCATGAACAGGGCGTACAGTTCTCACCAATGGTTGCGTCAGGAGTTTCAGAATGACTTGAAATTCATTTGGGATGAGGGAACGTGGCAGCTGCAATGCGACTTGGGTAAGGAGTATTGGGAAGAACACGAGAAGTATATTCAGGGAAAAGGTGCTTTGGGTGCCGAATATCCAAAGTACAAATGGGGTGTGGAAGGCGACACACCTTCCTTCCTCTATGTGATGCCTAATGGTCTCAGCGATCCAGAAGACCCAACGCAAGTGAATTGGGGCGGCTATCACCAGTTCGGGCTTTGTCCTGACTCTCTGACGTATGCCTGGACAAGTTGGGAACAGCCCACCTACAACACCACTCGCGATTATAAGCGCTATTTCTACCCTGACGAACTGAACGACTTTAAGGCTCGTATGCAATGGGCAGATGAGGGTTGGGGAAACACCAATCCTCATGTGATTGTGAACGGCAAGAAAGGTATTTCTATCATCCATATACAAGCGAAAGCAGGAACTCAAGTCCGTTTGGATGCCTCTCGTTCCTATGATAGTGAGGGTGATGCCCTTTCATTCCTTTGGTGGCAGCAGAAAGAGGCAGGACTCGACCATCAGCCACTTTCCATTATTGCATCAACGTCACCCGTTGCTATCATAGAGATTCCTCAAAATGCACAAGGCAAGGAACTTCATCTGGTGTGCGAAGTGCATGATGAAGGTCCCTTCCATCTGGTGGCTTATCGGCGTGTTATCATCAAGGTGGAATAGAAAAGGATGTGTGTAATTGCAAAAAATACAAGAATTACAAAAGAAAAAGGGCAAAGCTATATTTAGAAAAGTTTTGACGCTTGCTTATAATTGACTAGCTGGATGTCGGCATTGGTGTTTTCCATATTGCCAGCATAGACAATAGCTCTTTTTCCGATAGGGTCTTTGATGTATGTGTCCATTTTGCTGATTACTTTTTGGAAATCAATATTGTAAGTCATAGAGGATTTAATCTCAAAGCCATTCATACAATTACCATCTTTTGTTAGCAAGTCAATCTCGTTTTTATTTGAATCGCGATAGAAATAAAGATTGCTCTCTTTCCCTTTGTTAAATCTTGCTTTCAGAGCCTCCATAACAATCAAATTTTCAAACAAATGTCCACGCATCTTGTCACGAGAAAGTTGGACGGGTGACTCAATGTTGAGCAAATAGCATGCTAATCCTGTATCGCAAAAATAGAGCTTGGGCGATTTGATAAGTCGCTTGACGGTATTCCCAGAATAAGGATGCAGCAACGTTATAACATAAGAAGCCTCCAAAACGGAAAGCCAAGAACTGATGGTGTTGGATGTCACTCCTACTTCGCTTGCGAGTTCCGAAGCATTGAAAACACTGCCGATTCTTCCAGCGCACAACCTCACTACTGTCCCGTTAAAGTGGACTAATCGTTCTTTGAAATCGCTGAAATAAAGTCTTTTACGAGCAGTTTTAAGTGCGCGACGATTTGAATTTGTAATTTTGCAGCCTTTTAATAGGGATTGCAGA
>Ga0256405_10004981_pt1 | contig 23805 bp, 22 predicted proteins | sample RumenRJG_02DNA_FD_189096 | JGI IMG/M metagenome (GOLD analysis project Ga0256405, IMG submission 189096) | Bovine rumen microbial communities from Lethbridge, Alberta, Canada - RJG_02 | ecosystem: Host-associated > Mammals > Digestive system > Stomach > Rumen | place: Canada: Alberta... | reverse complement strand
GAACAATCCCACCGGGAAGGTCTTTACCAAAGAGGAGACTGACCTGCTGGTGTCGCTCGCGCTGGAAAATGACGCCTGGATCATCTCCGATGAGGTGTATGAGAAGCTGGTCTACACCGGCCGGAGTCAGATCGGACTCGCAAGCTATCCGGAGATCCGGGACCGCCTGATTGTGACCAACGGCTTCAGCAAGTCCCATGCCATGACCGGCTGGCGGCTCGGCTTCGCCATCGGCGCGCACGACGCCATCGTGAAGATCAACAAACTTCAGCAGCATGTCAATACCAATACCTGCACCTTCATCCAGAAGGGGGCCTGTTCGATCTACACCCATGAACCGGACCACATCGCGCCTTACGTGAAAGAACTGGAGCAGCGGATCGATTTCTTCCATGCGGAGCTCAATTCGCTGCCATATATGAAGGCGGTGAAGCCGGACGCAGGCTTTTTCTGCTTCGCGGATATCTCCGCTGCGGGAAAGGACTCCAACAGCTTCTGCGCGGATCTCCTGCAGGCGACGGGGATTGCCTCGACGCCGGGGATCGCTTTCGGACCCGAATGGGACGACTATGTGCGCTTTTCTTTTGCGGTTCCCATGGCGACACTTGTGCGCGCTGCCGGCCTCCTGAAGGCCTATGACCCGAAGGCCTGAGCGAGCGGACAGGGCGGCTTCCCACCCGGACGGAACGCTCAGACAGAATACTCGGAATGAGGACATCAAGATGACCATGTGTAAAATCCTGCTGACACGAAGCATGCTGCCGGCAGATCTGCAGTATATCCGGGCGGGGCTGGACCTCCGGATTCCCGGGCGGTACGAACTGATCGTCCCGCCAGCCTTTGACGAGGATACCCTCTGCGGCCTGGCCGGGGAAGCCGACGTGCTTCTCGGACCCTTTGTGACGGAAAAGCTCCTGCAGGCGGCGCCAAACCTGAAGCTGATTCAGGTTCCCTGGACGGGTATGGACACCTTCAATTTCGCCGCGGTACAGAACAGCGATGTTCCGATCTGCAATACCCATTCCAACGCGGATGCCGTGGCTGAGCTGGCTCTGGCGCTGACGCTGGATCTGGCCAAGAAACTGTCTTACCATGACCGCAAGATGCGCCGCGGCAGCTGGAACCGGGATCAGGAGCCGCTGTCCCTGAAATCAGTGATGCTCCGGGGCAGCACCGTCTGTGTTCTCGGCCTCGGCAGCATCGGAGGGCGGATCGCAGGGCTGTTCAAAGCCTTTGGGGCGACGATCTACGGAACAAGCGATCACCGCGCCGCAGACGATACTGTCGATCGGGTCTTCCCGCAGGCGGAGGCGCTCGCGGCTGCCGCAGAAGCGGATATTGTCGTCTGTGCGCTCCCGCTTACACCGGAGACCCGCGGCAGAATCGGCCGGGAATTCCTTGATGCGCTGAAGCCGGGCGCCCTGCTGGTGAACGTCTCACGGGCGGCAGTCATAGAAGAGGACGCGCTGGCTGATGCGCTTCGCTCCGGACAGATCGGCGGCTTCGCGGCGGATGTCTGGTGGAACGCCCCGAAGCGGGGTGAGTCGGAAAGCTGGCCGTCTACCCACAATGACTTTCAGAATATGGAGAATGTTGTGATGTCTCCCCACCGGGCCGGCTTCATTGAAGGGAGCCTCCCACACCTCGACGGGGCCATCGAGAACCTCACGGCGCTGGTCCGCGGGGAGACGCTGCAGAACCTCGTAGACAGGAGCAAGGCATACTGATATGGAACACCCTGTAAACATTCTGATTCTCTCGGCGGGTACCCGCAATAAGGTCGTGCAGTATTTCCGCAGAACTTTCGGACCTGCCGGCCGTGTGATCGCCACGGACATGCAGGCGGTCGCACCGGCAATCTACGAGGCGGATGCATGCTACCTGGTGCCGAGAATCAGCGACCCCGGCTATCTTGACATCGTCCTGGATATCTGTCGTCGGGAGCAGATCAGCGGCGTGCTCTCTCTCATCGACCCGGAGCTCTCTCTCCTCGCGGAGAATCAGGCCCGTTTTGAGAAAATCGGCGTGACGGTGATCGGTTCCAGCTATGAGCTCTGTGAACGCGCCCTGGACAAGATGGAGATGTACCGCTGGCTTACCGCCCACGGATACCGCTGTGCCCGCAGCTGGGCGGACAGAGAGTCTTTCCGGCAGGCCCTGGAAGCGGGAGAAGTAAGCTTCCCGGTCTTTGTCAAACCGATCCGCGGCAGCGCCTCCATCGCCATTTCCAAAGTATACGACATGGAGACGGTAGACCTGCTCTTCGCGCATACGCCCGGCCTGATGATTCAGGAGTTCCTGAACGGACAGGAGTTCGGCGCGGACTGCTATATCGACCTGATCTCCGGGGAACTGGTTTCTGTATTCACGAAGAAGAAGCTTCTGATGCGCGCGGGAGAAACGGACAAGGCGGTCAGTTATAAGGACCCGGCACTGTTTGAGCTCCTCGACCGCTTTATCGGAGAATCCGGCTGGCGGGGCCAGATTGACATCGATATTTTCAGAGTTGACGGAGAATACTACATCTCTGAGGTAAATCCCCGGTTCGGAGGCGGTTATCCCCATGCCTATGAGAGCGGCTGCGATCACATGAAGCTGATCCTCCGGAACCTGCAGGGGCTTCGCAACGAGCGCCGGATCGGCGCCTATGAAACAGGAATCATCATGATGAAATACAATGAAGTGATGATCCGGAAAGAGACGGAAGCATGAGAAAACGCGTATGGATCATGAACCATTACGTCATGAATCAGTACTTCAACCGCGGCGGCAGACATTACTGGATTGCCGAGCAGCTGAAACAGGACGGCTTTGAGCCGGTGGTGTTTGGCTGCAATGCGAAACAGGATGCAGATGAGGACTTTTTCCAGAGCAGGCTGAAATGGCATGTAGAACGCAGCCCTTCCGGCGTACCGTATGTGCCGATCCGGTCCACCCACTATAAGGGCAACGGTATCTCACGGATCGAGAATATGCTGCTGTTCACCATGAACCTCCTGTCTGTTGCGAAAGAATATGCCAGGGAGTTTGGCCCGCCGGAGGTGGTCTATGCTTCTTCGGTTCATCCTCTGACTGTTTTTGCCGGGGAGCAGATTGCGCGGCATTTCAAGGTGCCCTGCATCGGCGAGGTCCGCGACCTCTGGCCGGAAACGCTCGTGGCCTACGGCGCGGTGAAAGGGGACAGCCCCATCGGAAAGCTTCTTTATGCCGGAGAAAAGCTCATGTACCGCAGAGCGGATGCCATGGTCTTTACCATGGAGGGGGCCCCGGACTACATCCGGGAACACGGCTGGGACAGGGAGCACGGCGGCCCCATCGATCTGAATCGAGTATACAATATCAATAATGGCGTCGATCTCGAAGCCTTTGACCGCAATATCCGGGAGTTTCCATACCCGGATCCGGATCTCGATGATCCCGACAGCTTCTGTGCCGTGTATACCGGCGCCGTCCGCCGGGCCAACAATCTTGGGCTCCTGCTGGACGCCCTGGAATATCTCCGGGATCTGGAAAACTTCAAGATCCTTATCTGGGGCCGAGGATATGAGATTGAGCCGCTGAAAAAGAAAGCAGCAGAACGGGGCCTGAGCGACCGCTTCGTTTTCAAGCCCTTCGTCAACAAACAGTACATCCCGTCGATCCTCAGCAAGGCGGATATCTGCCTGATGCACTGGGAGCGCAGCAGCGTCAACAACTATGGCTACGACTACAACAAGCTGTTTGAGTATATGGCTGCCGGCAAGGTGGTCTTCTCTACGATCCAGTCCGGCCATAGCCTGCTTGTGAACAAGAACTGCGGAATTGAAACCGACGGACCGACTCCGAAGGACTTCGCAGACGGCATGCGCCGGATCTACAACATGACGCCGGAAGAACGTGCCGACTGGGGCAAACGTGCCCGCATCGCCTCCGCGGACTATGATTTCCGCGTGCAGACCAAGGTCCTCGAACACATTATTGAGACGCTCTGAAGGAGAGACCCGGAATGAAATACGCACTCATCGGCTGCGGCCGCATTGCCGTGAACCACATCAAGGCCGTCATGAACAACGGGCTGGAGCTTGTTGCGGTCTGTGATCTTGTCCCCGAACACATTGATGTTCTCTTTGAAAAGACTGGCTATACCGGAACCCCGGTGCGTTATACCGATTACCGCCGGATGCTGGCCGAGCACCCGGAACTGGAGCTTGCCGCCATTGCGACGGACTCCGGTGTCCATGCGGAGATTGCGCTGGCATGTCTCGATGCGGGGCTTCATGTGATCGTCGAAAAGCCCATGGCCATGTCCATGGAAGACGCGGACCGGATCATCGACCGGGCCCGCGAGACGGGACGCAAGGTGGCGGTTTGCCACCAGAATCGGTTTAATCTCGCCGTGCAGCGCATGCGAACCGCCCTGGATCAGGGACGATTCGGCCGCCTGTCCCACGGCTCGGTCCATGTGCGCTGGAACCGGAACCGGGCTTATTATGAGCAGGCCCCCTGGCGCGGCCGCTGGGCCAGTGACGGCGGCGCGCTTATGAACCAGTGCATCCACGGCATCGACCTGCTGCGCTGGATGATGGGTGACGAGGTCGAGGAAGTCTATGGCCAGACCCGACAGCAGTTCCACGACTATCTGGAATGTGAAGACATCGGCATGGCGGTTCTGAAGTTCCGCAACGGGGCGATTGCCACCATTGAAGGTACAGTCAATGTCTACCCGAAGAACCTGGAGGAGACGCTGTATCTGTTCGGAGAGACCGGGACCGTCAAGCTGGGCGGCACTTCCTGCAATAACATCGACGTCTGGGACTTCGCGGATGCGGATCCGGATGACAAGCTCAGCCGCGGCCTGAAGGAAGCGACCTCCAACGTCTACGGCAACGGCCACACCAGTCTCTATGCCGATATGATCAAAGCGATTGAAGGGGACCGTCCGCCCTATGTGGATGCCGAGGCCGGACGCCGGGCGCTGGAAGTTGTCCTGGCCATCTACAAAAGTCAGCTGACCGGACTGCCGGTTCGTCTGCCGCTGCAGGACTTCGCTTCAGTGGACATGACGGGCCTCTTCGGCGAAGGTTCTCTCTGAACATAAAACCGCACATCAGACACTAATCATTGGAGTATATTATGGAATTTATTGATCTGAAAGCCCAGTACCGCGCCCTGCAGCCTGCCATCGATGACGGAATCCGAAAGGTGCTGGAGAGCACCCGCTTCATCGGCGGCAGCGAGGTGAAAGAACTGGAAGGACGTCTTGCGTCTTACGTGGGACGCAGACACTGCATCAGCTGCGCCAACGGAACGGAAGCCCTGCAGCTTGCCTTTATGGCCTATGGGATTGAAGCGGGAGACGCGGTGTTCTGCCCGGATATGACCTTTATCTCCTCCGTGGAGCCCGCCGTCATGCTCGGCGCGAAGCCGGTTTTCTGTGACATCGACCCGGATACCTATAATCTCGATCCGGCTTCCCTCGAAATGCAGATCGAAGCTGTGGAAAGAGAAGGCAAATACCGGCCCAGATTTGTGGTAGCGGTTGACTTCCTCGGCAATCCGGCGGATTTTGAGGCGATCTCGGCCATCTGCAAGGCGCACAAGCTCATCCTGATTGAGGATGCGGCGCAGGGCACCGGCGCCTCCCGAAACGGCAGAAAGTGCGGAAGCTTCGGCGATATCGCGACAACTTCGTTCTTCCCCTCCAAGCCTCTCGGCTGCTACGGGGACGGCGGCGCGATTTTTACCGATGACGATGAAATTGCCGGCCTGCTGAATTCCTTCAAGGTTCACGGCAAGGGACCGAAGGGAAAGTATGACAATGTTCGGATCGGCCTGAACTCCCGCCTGGATACCATTCAGGCTGCGGTCCTACTGGCAAAGCTGGATGTGCTGGAACAGGAGATTGTCACCCGTCAGGCGGTTGCAAAGCGCTATGATGAGGCCTTTGGCGGACGGATTCAGATCCCAGTCATTACCCCCGGAAGCATCAGTGCTTATGCGCAGTACTGCGTTCTGGCGGAGACCCCGGAACAGCGCCAAAGGGTACTGGACGCCATGAAGGCGGCGGAGATCCCGAGCCTGATCTACTATCCCAATGTTCTGCATTCGCTGGATGCATTTGCCCCCTATGAAGGAGACGCTACGCTGCCGAATGCGAAACACTACGCCGACTGCAACTTCGGTATGCCCTTCTCCCCGTATCTGACGCAAGTGGATCAGCAGAAGGTCATCGACACGGTCCTCAGCGCCCTGTAAGGGACGGCCACTGAAACCGACCGGCGAGACAGACCGCAGAAAGAATCCCCGGAAGCATCCGCCGCAAAAAAGCGGCCGGAGCTTCCGGGGATGATGTTTTGTATCGAACAACCGGCAGAGATGTTAATACCTGCCGATTCAGAAGTCATGGCAGACGGATCCAGCTGCCGAGGGTGCGGTTCCAGTCTTCCGGTTCAAAGGGCGCGAACCCAGCGTCGGAGAAGAAGGTAAACTCAGAAAAATAGAACTCGCCGTTGATTTCATAGAGATCCACCCGAAGAAAATGAAACCCTGCCGAAAGTGTTCTCGCTGTTTGAAGCATCTCGCAGAGCCTTTTCGGGCGGTCGGTCGGAACTGCACTGTTGGGATAATTCTGACGGAAAGGCAGAAGCTCCCAATTCGGATCAAAGTAATCGATACTCTCATGGTCGGTTTTGTCATTCTGGATGGTCTGGATGATGCGGGGCTCGCCTTCAAAACAGAGAATTTTGTATACCGGCAGGGTATCCAGACCCGATTCCGCTGCCTGACGGTCCTCCATATAGGGCTCGGCAATAATCCGGCGGGGAATGTCCTTGTAGGGCCATTCGCGGTAGGTGAGATAATAGTCGTCCTTCATGCCTTTTCGGAGTTCCCGGACAGCCTTCCTGCGGTCAAGCCGGGACTTGTCCCGGCAGAGAATAAGCCCTTCTCCGGAGGTGTGGTTGCACTTGAGAACAAAACGGTCCGGGAGCGCGGAAAAATCAATGTCGTCGGGGTTGTCCCAGACGCCGAGCGTGGGGATCACGTGCTCCTCCCCGATCAGCGGAGAGACATAGGCCTTGACGGCGTGCTTGTCTGCCATTAGGGTGTGCAGGGGGTCACGGTCATGGAGCTTCAGCCATTGCATCTTCTCATTGAAGGTCACCGGGTGCTCCAGATTCAGAGTGGTCCCGAAGCGTGCTTTCCACAGCAGACGGAGAAACGTTTCATCCGGGAGCGGATTCAGGAGATGGGCGCTGTTCATATAGATCAGGATTTTTCTGGGATTGGCAGCGAGCGAACGGAGCACACGAAGATACCGGTTTTCTGATGAGCTGGACATATGTTTGGCTCCTTCCTGGATGGGTTCCGGTCAGGCGTTATGATCTGGAGCGGGGGAACGGGAAGTCCTTCCTGTGAAATGCATCGAAGCGTATTATACCATAAGATCCAGAGCACTGCAAACGCTTCCCGGGCAGAAAAAGGGAAAAACCGTGGTCGAACTGAAATAAATTCGGCTTCTTCGGGACTCTTAAAATAGGCAAAACAACGAAAGCGTGAAAAGCAGTTGACGGAAGTCATGAAATTTGATAAAGTATCAAAAGCGAAGATTCTTTTTATGTTATTTCTGACTGGAAACAAGGAGTGGCAAGTATGATCAGCAAAGAGGTAGTTATTGATAACCAGGTCGGACTTCATGCCAGACCCGCGACTTTCTTTATTCAGAAAGCCAACGAGTTCAAGAGCAGTATCTGGGTAGAAAAGGAAGAGAGAAGAGTCAATGCGAAGAGCCTTCTCGGCGTCCTTTCTCTTGGCATCGTCAAAGGCACAGCGGTGAAGATCATTGCCGACGGAGCGGATGAGGAAGCTGCGATTGAGACGCTGTCCGCGTTGATTGACTCCGATTTTTCTGAGTGAACTGCCGCCATTCGGCACAATAAAGAACAGAACTGCCGTTGCGGGTTCCGCAAAGGCAGTTCTGTTTTTTGAGACGATGAGATAAAACGATGGAATCACTCCTTAAAACCCTTCTGAATAAAGCCAATCAGCTCCCTTTGCTTCCCGGTGTTTATATGATGCTGGACCGTCGGGGGGAGGTCATCTATGTCGGCAAGGCCAAGAAGCTCAAAAACCGGGTCAGCAGCTATTTCCACGGCGATCATCTTCCTAAGGTGGCCGCTATGGTGGAGAAGGTGGCGGATTTTCAGGTCATTGTGGCGGCCAGTGAGTTTGAAGCCCTGGTGCTGGAAAACTCCCTGATCAAACGGCACAAGCCCCACTATAATATTCTCCTGAAGGACGACAAGGGCTACCCTTTTATCCGGATGGACCGGCGCGAAGCCTATCCACGGATGGAAATCTCCGCTCGGGCAGAGAAGGACGGCGCGGATTATTACGGTCCCTTCGGCGGACGGTACCAGAGCCGGGAAATCATTGACGCGATTGCCAAAGCGCTGCTCTTGCCGGACTGCTCCAGAGTCTTCCCCAGAGATATCGGCAAAGAACGCCCCTGCCTCAACTACCATATGGAAAAGTGCGCCGGCTGGTGCCTGAGGGATGCCAGCGCCGAAGACTACCGCAGCCGCTGTGAACAGGCGGTTCTGATCCTGGAGGGAAAGAGCGGAGAACTGGTCGCACAGCTGCGTACGGAGATGGAGCGGGCCGCGGAAGACCTGCGCTTTGAGCGGGCGGCCGAGCTGCGGGACCGCATCCGTGCGATCGAAGGCCTGCAGAACCATCAGCGGGTGATCGCAACGGCCTTCAACGACACCGATGCCGTCGGATTTGTCCGTGGGGCCAGAAGCTGCTTCACGGTGCTGCATTTTGTGGGGGGAGATCTGGCCGGAAAGGACGTGGAAATGCTGGATGAGCCCCTGGAAGAGGACAGCGAAGCGGTTTCGGAGCTGGTGCGGCAGTACTACTTGACGGAGGGAAGTAACCACCCGAAGACGATCCTGTTGCCCTGTGACATCGACGGCCGCGAAGAACTGGAACAGCTGATCGGAGAACAGTCCGGACACAGAGCTTATCTTGAAGTCCCGAAACGGGGAGAACGTTTGCGGCTGGTAGAAAGTGCCCGGGTCAATGCCCGGGAAGAGATTCTCCGCCGCACCACAGCGGAACAGCGCCGGAACAAGACTCTGGAGTGGCTGCAGCGGGCACTGGATCTGGAAAACTTCCCCCACCGGATCGAGGCCTTTGATATTTCCAACCTTGGCAGCATGGGAATCGTCGCTGCCATGACGGTGTTCCAGGACGGCAAACCGCGCAGGTCGGCCTATCGAAAATTCCGGATCCGGGATCTGGAGACCCAGGACGACTACGCCAGCATGTACCAGGCGGTGACGCGCCGCTTCCGGCACTATCTGGACGGGGATGAAAAGTTCGCACCGCTTCCGGATCTGCTGCTGATTGACGGCGGCGACGTCCACACGGCAACGGCGGAGCGGGCGCTTGCAGATCTCGGCCTGAGCGTGCCATGCTTCGGCATGGTGAAGGACGACCGCCACCGCACCCGGGCACTGATGACTTCGGACGGCAGGGAGATCGGCATCGCCGGAAACCAGGCGGTCTTCTCTCTGATCGGTTCCATCCAGGAAGAGACCCACCGCAGCGCCATCACCTACCAGCGTCATCTGCGGAACGAGAGCTTTGCCTCAACGCTGGATGAGATTGAAGGAATCGGACCGAAGCGGAAGAACGATCTGCTGCAGCATTTTCGGTCCCTCCGAGCCATCCGGGAGGCGGATGCGGAGACTCTGAGAGCGGTCCTGCCGCAGAGTACGGCAGAAGCGGTGTATCGATATTTTCACGAGGAGGAGGCGGAAGCATGCGCGTCATCACCGGAATCGCCGGAGGAAGAAAGCTGAAGAGCCCGGAAGGGGAGGCGGTTCGACCGACCACGGACCAGGTGAAGCAGGCGATTTTCAATATCCTACAGTTTGACCTGGAAGGGAGAAGAATCCTGGACCTTTTCGGCGGAACGGGGCAGCTCGGCATTGAAGCGCTGAGCCGAGGAGCAAGAGAAGCTGTGTTTACAGACAGCAGCCGGACTTCCGTGCAGCTGATCCGGGAGAATTTGAAACGCTGCGGCCTCGAGGGAAAGGTCCTGCAGACGGATGCACTTTCCTACCTTGCAAGGGGCGAAAAGTTCGACGTCATTTTCATCGACCCTCCCTATGACGGAGGCCTGTATCAGGCGGTTCTGGAACGGATAAATGCCGTTGACAACCTGACTGAAGGTGGTATAATAGTGTGTGAAGCACGCGCCGGAACGGAATTGCCGGAGCTTTCGATGCCTTACCGGAAGCTGCGGGAGAAACGTTACGGGAATGTGAAAATCTGTCTTTATGGTAAGAACGAAAAGGCCTATGAGTGAAAAACGCATCGCAATCTGCCCGGGGAGTTTCGACCCCATCACGCTCGGACATCTGAATATCATCCGCCGCAGTGCGAAGATTTTTGACGAGGTGGTCGTCTGCGTCATGCTCAATGCCACCAAGACCTCTCCAATGTTCACGATCGATGAACGCGTCGGGATGGTAAAGCGTGCGGTGGTGCGTTACTCCAATGTCCGGGTCGACACGGCGGATGTGTTGCTGGCTGAGTACGCGCGACGGTATGGCAGCGCGGTGATCGTCAAGGGCCTGCGGGCTGCTTCGGATTTTGACTATGAGTTTCAGATGAATTTGATCAATAAGAAGATTAATCCGGAACTCGAGACCATGTTTCTGACGGCAAGTGAGAAGTACACCTTTCTCTCTTCATCTGTTGTGCGGGAGATGGCCACCTATGGCGCGGATCTGACCGGCCTGGTGCCGACAGAGCTGATTCCGGATATTGAAGAAAAAGCCAAGTTATGGAGGAAAGCCTGATGGAACAGGGAGACGTCATTGAACTGCTGGACACGCTATACAGCATGATTTCGGAAGCCTGGGGCGTCCCGCTGGGCAACGACAAATGCATCATCGAACGGGAAAAGGCGCTTGATCTGATCAATGAAATCAAGGCCTCCATGCCTTCTGCACTGGCGGAGGCGAAGCGCCTTGTTGCTGCGAGAGATGAGTTCATCGGGAACGCAAAGAAGGAAGCCGAATCTCTTCGTAAGAGCTCGGAGGAAAAGGCACGCTCCATGATCGAAGAGCAGGAGATCATCCGCATCGCCCGTTCGAGAAGCGCTGAGATGATTTCCAATGCAGAAGCCAAGAGTGCGGAACTCCGCCGCGTTGCCGGCGACTATGTGGATGATGTGATGCGTCAGGCCGAAGAGAGCCTCCGCAACTCCCTTGAGACGATCCAGTCTGCCCATTCAGCTGTTCGTTCGGCAAACGGAAGCCGGCCGAACGCCGTACCACGTCGCGAGCGCGAACCCGAGGAGAAGGACTTTATCTCCTTCCAGTGAGGAAAGCAGAAGAACGTTTTTGAGGCCGCCCTTTTTGAGGGCGGCCTTTTTGCGCAAAATGACAAATTGAAAAAAGAGCGAAAGAAGTCCTTGATTTTTCCAACGGTCTACCCTATAATAGTGGAGCATAGTGGTGCAAAGTGGTGAAATGTGGATGAAAGGGGCGAAACCATGACGGGGGAATTTCAGCATGCTCTTGACAACAAGGGCAGAATTTTTATCCCGGCCCGCCTCAGAGAGGAACTGGGGCAGGCGGTGTTTGTGACCCTGTCCATGGATCGCTGCCTGAGCGTCTACAGCAAGGAAAACTGGGACCTTTTCACCGAAAAGGTCAATGCCCTTCCGTATGTTCGCCAACGTAAGATGCGGCCGCTTTTTGCCTATGCGGTGCGTTGCGATCTGGATGCGCAGGGGCGGGTCCTTCTGCCGCAGAATCTGCGGGAATGGGCCGGCCTTACGAAAAACGTGACCATCGTCGGCTGCAACAACCACGCGGAGCTCTGGGACAGCGAAAGCTGGCATGCGGTCTTTGAAGCGGAGACCGCACCGGAGAACATCGCCTCGGTTCTGGAGGAGCTTGAATTTTGATGGCGGAACATGTTTCGGTCCTGCTGAATGAGAGCATCGAACAGCTCAGGATCCGGCCGGACGGGGTTTATCTGGACGGTACGCTCGGCCTGGGCGGACATTCAGAAGCGATTGTACAGCGGCTTTCAACAGGTATGCTGATTGGAATCGACCGGGACGAGACGGCCATCTCACGGGCGGGGGAGCGGCTCCGAGGCTATGGAGACCGTGCCCGTCTGGTCCATGGCAGCTTTGCGACGCTGGGAGAGATCCTCGATGAGCTCTCCATCCCCGCAGTGGACGGGATGATTTTTGATCTCGGAGTTTCCTCGCCCCAGCTCGACGAGGCGGAGAGAGGTTTTTCGTACCGCCTGGACGCGCCACTGGACATGCGAATGGACCGCGGTCAGTCAAAGTCCGCTTGGGACGTTGTCAACCGCTGGGAAGAAGCGGAATTGAGCCGGATCTTTTCCGTCTATGGCGAAGAGCGCTATGCCCGCCGGATCAGCGCCGCCATTGTGAGGAAGCGTGAACAACAGCCCATCAACACAACGCTGGAACTTGCGGATGTCATCCGCAGCGCGATGCCGGCCGCGGCTCTGCGCGAGAAACAGCATCCGGCCAAACGATGTTTCCAGGCCATTCGCATCGAGGTTAATGACGAGCTCGGTGAAGTGGAGCGGATGATGCAAGCGGCACCGGACCGGCTGAAACCGGGGGGGAGACTGTGCGTCATTTCCTTCCACTCTCTGGAAGACCGGATTGTCAAGCAGGCAATCGCGGCGAGGGAGCACGGTTGCACCTGCCCGAGAGAGGCGCCGGTCTGCACCTGCGGCTTCTGCCAGACCCTGAAAACGATAACAAGAAAGCCGATTCTGCCGAACCCGGAGGAGTGCGCGGCCAATCCGCGTGCGCGGAGCGCCAAACTACGGGTGGCGGAACGTGTATAACATATGAAACTGAAAACACTGCTTACGCAGCTGGAGATTATCTCCATGACCGCGGATCCGGAGACGGAGATCCGTGGCATCAGCTATGATTCCCGAAAAACCGAAGAAGGAGATCTCTTTGTCGCAATTCGGGGCTTTGAAACCGACGGACATCGCTTTATTCCGAAAGCAATCGAAAAAAAGGCAGCGGTGATTCTCTGTGAAACACCGCCGGAGCAGGAAATTCCCTTTGTTCAGGTCCGGGACAGCCGACGGGCTCTCGCGCTCTGCAGCAGTACCTTCTATGGCAATCCCGCTTCACAGATGCGGATGATCGGCATTACCGGCACCAGTGGGAAAACCAGTGTCAGCACGATTCTGAAGCATGTGCTGGAGGCGGCCTGCGGGGCAAAGGTCGGCCTGATCGGTACGACCGGGATCTGGATCGGGCAGGAAGCAATTCCCTCGGAATACACGACCCCCGAAAGTCTGGAGCTGCACCGGCTGTTTTACCGGATGGCGCAGGAGCATTGCAGCCATGTGGTAATGGAGGTCTCTTCCCACGCGCTGGAGCTCAGCCGCGTGGCGGGAATCAAGTTTGACACCGTGGTGTATATGAATCTGTCCCAGGATCATCTGGATTTCCACGGGACGATGGAGAACTATGCCGCGGCAAAGAAAAAAATCTTCTCCCAGTGCCGTGCGGCCTGGGTCAATGCAGATGACAGCTGGACCCCTTTCATGACGGAGGGCATCCGCTGCCCGGTACACCGCTTCGGAACGGAAAGCAGTGCCGAACTGCGCGCAGAGCAGATCCGCCTTTTCCCGAACCGGGTCTGCTTTGAAGCCGTGCTTGGAGAAGAGCGGGCGGAGACAGAGCTGCATATTCCGGGTTCCTTCTCAGTGTCAAACGCGCTGGCGGTACTGGGCGCTGCATCTTCGGAAGGAATCAAGCTGGCAGAGAGCACAAAGGCACTTGCCACCGCTCACGGAGTCAAAGGACGCCTGGAGTCCGTACCCACGGACGGAAATTACCATGTTCTGATCGACTATTCCCACAAGCCGGATGCCCTGGAAAAAGTCCTGCGCAGTCTGCGGGATGCAACACCCGGCAGGCTGATCTGCCTTTTTGGCTGCGGCGGAGACCGGGATCGCCTGAAGCGGCCTTTGATGGGGAAGATTGCCGCGGCGCTGTCCGACCTGGTGATCCTGACCAGCGACAATCCCCGGACAGAGGATCCCGAAAGCATCATCGATGAGATCGAAGCGGGCCTGACGGACACTGAAACCCCGTGGATTCGCATCTGTGACCGGATCGAGGCGATCCATCGGGCGATCGATCTGGCCGGAGAAGGAGATGTGATTCTCCTTGCCGGCAAGGGACATGAGGACTATCAGATTGTCGGTCATACAAAGCACCATATGGACGAGAGGGAAATTGTCGCGGAATATCTGAAAGAGAGAGAAGGGCAGAGACCATGACGATACAGCTGCTGTGCGCATTCGTAATTGCGTTCTTATTCGTCACTGCTTTCGGAAAATGGTATATCCCCTGGCTGGAAAAGGAAAAGGCCCGTCAGCAGATCAAGACCGAGCTCAAGCAGCACTCCGGCAAGAGCGGAACCCCCACCATGGGCGGGGTGATGTTCATCCTGGCGGAGATTCTCGTCTGCCTGACGCTGGGCTTTCAGGGAATGCTGAAAGGGCACTATGAACATATCTTTGTGCTGCTGTTCGCACTGGTTTTCGGCGCCATCGGCCTCCTGGACGACTGGCAGAAGATCCGGAAAAATCAGAATCTCGGCCTCTCGACCCGTCAGAAGTTCCTTCTGCAGCTGGTCGCGGCATTGATCTTCCTGCTGCTGATGAAGCGCCTGGGCTTCCTGCATACGGCGCTGTACCTGCCGCTCTCGGGGAGAACGGTCGATGTCCCGCCGCTGCTCTATTACTTTTTTGCGGTCTTTGTAATCGTCGGTACGGTCAACGCCGTAAACATCACCGACGGTGTTGACGGCCTTGCGACGGGAACCTCGATCCCGGTTTTCCTGTTCTATGTGCTGGTCACCTTTGCTTGGGGAGCGGACTATACCTGGCTGGGCCTCTTCGCCTCCGCGATGGTCGGCGGCCTGATGGGCTTTCTGGTCTTTAACTTCAACCCAGCCAAGGTCTTTATGGGCGACACGGGAAGCCTGTTCCTGGGCGGTGCGATCGCGGCCATGGCCTTTGCCTATGATATGCCGCTGATCCTGATCCCGCTGTGCGTCATGTTCATCATTGAGACGCTGTCGGACATCATCCAGGTCGGTTATTTCAAGGCAACCCACGGCAAGCGGGTCTTCCGGATGGCGCCGTTTCATCATCATCTGGAACTGGGCGGATGGACGGGAAGAAAGTGGAAAGAGAAGGAAATCTTCGTCCTCTACACAGGCGTTTCACTGCTGTGCATGGTCTTCTCGTTCCTGATCGTGTTTGAGAGGTTTTAAGATCCTGTGATGAAATTTGTACTTACCTGCGGCGGAACCGCAGGACACATCAATCCCGCGATCGCTGTGGCACAGCGGTTGCGGGAACTTCTTCCGGACTGCGAGATCCTCTTCCTGGGGGCAGAGGGCAAGATGGAGATGGCCCTGGTCCCAAGGGACGGCTTCCCCATTCGTCCTCTGCGGGTTACCAATCTGAGCCGCGGCCACCATCTGGCGGATGTGGGACACAACATCGCCACCATGAAAAACGTCATTGAGTCCGGACACGAGGCAAGACGGATCCTGAAAGAGTTCCGGCCGGATGCGGTGCTGGGCACGGGCGGATATGTCTGTTATCCGGTGTTGCATGAAGCTTCCCGGCTCGGCATTCCGACGCTGCTGCATGAGAGCAACGCGGTTCCGGGCCTCACAACAAAATTGCTCTCCGAGCATGTGAGCTGCGTTTTCATCGGATATGACGAGAGCAGACAGTATTACAACAAGGTCGCGGATCTCCGGGTGAGCGGAACCCCGGTGCGCGGCGCATTCGGCCTGTATACCAAAGAACAGGCCAAGGCGGAACTCGGCCTCTCTCCGGATACGCCGCTGGTGGTGTCCATGTGGGGATCGCTCGGTTCGGGACATATGAACGAGACCCTTGTAAACATGCTTCCGCTGATGCGGAACCAGAAAGACTTCTATCTGATTCATGCAACAGGGAGCCATTACCACAGGGATGTAACAGAACAACTGGAAGCGGCCGGCATAGCGCCGAAAGAGTGCAATGCCGATGTCCGGGAGTATATCTTTGACTCCGCCCGTGTGCTGGCGGCAGCAGATCTGGTGCTCTGCCGGGCCGGCGCGTCTACCCTGGCCGAACTGAGCAGCATGGGAAAGCCAGCCCTGATTGTCCCTTCGCCCAATGTCACCAATCATCATCAGGAGAAAAACGCCCGTCTTGTCGACCGCGCCGGCGGGGCGAGGGTGCTCTTGGAGGGAGAATTTGACGCAGGTAGCTTCCTGGCGGAGATTCGAAAGCTGCTGAGCGACTCTGCCGGCCTGCAGAACATGTCCGTCAGAATGCGGGCGCTCTCGGTGCCGGACGCGCTGGATCAGATCGTAGACGCGGTGCTGGAATACGCGCGAAAGTAGCAGAGGGGGAGCCTATGGCATCGAAAAACTGGAGAGAGCGTCTGAATCTGGCCGCGCTCACGGATGAAGCGCAGGAGGAATATCTCAGAGCCAGACGCCGCAGAGGCTTCAGTCAGCCGCTCATCTTTGTTGTGGTCGTTGTCGCCTCAATCTTTGTCCTGAGTCTTTTCTTTCGCGTGGAGGACATCCAGGTGGAAGGAAACACCCACTATACGGATGAGGAGATTATCCGCGCGATTGACATCGAGGAAGGGGACAACCTCTTCTTCTTCGATCGGTTTGCGGCCATCAGCAGAGTTTTCTCCAAACTTCCGTATATTGAAGAGGTATCGCTGAAACGGGCACTTCCGAACCGTATCACGATTTCCGTGGAAGAGAGCCGTGCCATGGCCTACCTGATCCTCGGAGATGAAGAATGGACGATGGATCACAACTGCAAGATACTCGGAAAAGCGGCGGAAGGGGAAACTGCGGAGCTTGTGCCCATCGTGAACTTTGATCCGGGGACGCTTTTCATCGGAGAACGCCTGACCGCAGCCAGCGGCAATGAAGCCCCGGTGGACTATCTGAATGAAATCCTGATCCAGGTCGAGGGCCGGGAACTCGGTCCCGAAATTGACAGGATTGACTTCGAAAACCCCAACAGCCCTGAAATCGTCTACAACGGGCGCTTTACCTTTGTCCTGGGCAGGTACTCCCAGGTCAGCCAGAAGTTTGCGATTCTTTCCGGTACGCTGCAGACGCTGAAAGCGGGCGATGCGGGCGTGGTGGATCTTTCCGACGGGATGAAAGCGATCTACAGCCCGAATTGAACCCTGCTTCAGAAAGACCGACAAGAAAGATCTGAGACCAGATCGGCAACATCTGCTATCCGAATTATATCCGGATGGCAGATGTTTTTTGCCAAAAAAGACGTTCAATTTGTAAAAATTACAAACTGTTTACAAAAAAGTTGCCCTAAAATGAAAAAAACTATTGACCTTCGCAGAAAAATGTAATATTATAGGGAACACAAAGACAAAATGTTACACGCATGTTGCGTTGTCGATTCAGACAGGAGGCACAGGATATGGATTTTAAGGCCGAAGCTGGTCCCGAAAACGTCGTTACGATAAAGGTTATTGGTGTCGGCGGAGCCGGCAATAATGTTGTCAACCGCATGGTAAAGGACGGCACCCAGGGTGTCGAGTTTATCGCGGTCAACACCGATAAGCAGGCTCTGGCGATTTCAAACGCGGACCAGAAGATCCAGATCGGTGAAAAGATTACGAAAGGCCAGGGCGCAGGCTCCGATCCCGAAATCGGAAGGAGAGCTGCAGAAGAGAGCCGCAATGCCATCTCCGCTGTGCTGGAAGACACGGATATGGTCTTCATTACCGCCGGCATGGGTGGCGGCACGGGCACGGGTGCAGCGCCGACGGTGGCGGATATCGCCAAGGAAGCCGGAATTCTGACTGTCGGTGTCGTGACCAAGCCCTTCAAGTTTGAAGGAAACCGCCGTATGGTTCAGGCCAACGCCGGTATTCGGGAGCTCCTCGGCAAGGTAGACTCCCTGCTGATTATCCCGAACGACCGCCTGAAGTATGCCACCGACCAGAAGGTCACCCTGGCAAATGCCTTCGAGATTGCAGATGATGTTCTCCGTCAGGCCGTTACGAGCATCTCCGACCTGATCAAGAACACCGGCTTCATCAATCTGGACTTCGCCGATGTCACCTGCATCATGCAGAATGCAGGCTACGCCCACATGGGTGTCGGTCATGCCGCGGGCAAGGGCAAGGCGGAGGAAGCTGCCCGGATTGCGGTTGCAAGTCCCTTGATGGAGACTTCCATCAACGGTGCTCACGGCGTCCTGATCAATATCACCGGCTCCTCGGATATGGGCCTGGAAGATGTGGAAGCGGCTGCAGACCTCGTGCAGGAAGCCGCCCATCCCGATGCCAACATCATCTTTGGTGCGAGCTTTGATGAGAGCATGCAGGACGAGATTCGCGTGACAGTGATCGCCACCGGCTTTGAGGAAGGCGCCGCTCAGGCCGCCGCGGCGGAAAGAGCGGCCATGGCACGCAAAACCGTCGTCGAGACTCCGGCTCAGGAGCCGGCTGCGGCCCCGGCCCCGGCTGCAGCAGCGCCGTCCGTTCCGCCCGTGTTTAAGAAAGCCGCCCCGGCGATGACCCCGGTGGTGCCCGGCGCTGCGCCCGCTCCGGCTGCCGCGCCTGCGGCCGCGGCTGAGGAAGAGCCGGCAGAGGATCCGTTTGACAACATCTTCAAGATCTTCAATACGAAGTAAGCGATCACACGCTGCCTCGTCTTAGTGGCAACTGCGTGCAACAGAACAAAAGCTCCTCCCCCTGCGGAGGAGCTTTTGTCTGTAAAGGCTTCCTTTAGAGAATGAAACCGTGAAAAAAATGATTTATCTCATCAAGCGCATCGTTCATTATTATAACGTCAAGCAGATTCCCCTGGCCTCCGCTGCTCTGTGCTATTACATGATGATGACGGTTTTCCCGCTGATCATCTGTCTCTATACCCTGCTTGGGCAGAACTATGATCAGGCGATCCGGATCCTGGAATTCATGGAGGGCCTTCTGAGCGCGGACACGCTGGATACCGTCCGAAGCTTTCTCGCCTATGTTGCAAACAACCACAGCATGGCGATGGCTATCGCGGGCCTCACGGTCATGCTGACCTCGGCTTCCGCGGCAGTGCGCAGCATGCAGGTGACCATCGGTCGCATGCAGGGCGGCCTGCGCTACAGCGGGATCACAGGGTTCCTGTTCAGCGTGCTGTATTCGGTGGTATTTCTGGCGGCGACCTGGTTTGCCATCCTCGTCATGTTCAGCAGCCGGAAGATCCTGAAGCTGATTCGGGAGTGGCTGCCGCTTGCCATGATTGACGTCAACTGGGTAGACGTCAACTGGCACGAGATCAAGTATCTGCTACTGGCGCTGATCATGTTTCTGCTCCTCTGGGGAATCTATCGCTTTGCCCGCAAGAAGGGCATTCGATACTACACCTGGCCGGGGGCGATCTTTGCGACTTTCGGCATTGTCGCCATGAGCCTGATTTTCTCAGGGTTTATCGCGGTCTCAGCACGATATTCTCTGGTATACGGCTCTCTGGCATCGGTGATTCTGCTGATGTACTGGATTTACCTGATCTGCCAGGTGATCTATATCGGAGCGGCGCTCAACGTATCCCTGAGAGATCTCAAACGGGTGCGCGCCATACGGCGGGAAAGGAAAGAGAATGAGAACTGAACATACCATGTGGATTGCGGATGGCTGGCAGGACTATGAGCTGCTGGACTGCTCCCGCGGCGAAAAGCTGGAACGCTGGGGCGAGGTCTATCTGGTGCGGCCGGATCCGCAGGCGATCTGGGACACCCCCCGCAGAAACCGCCGCTGGCAGACGCGCAATGCCCGATACATCCGCAGCGAAAGCGGCGGTGGCAGCTGGGAGAAGGGGAGCATCCCCGAGGTCTGGGAAATGCGCTACAAGGAGCTGCGCTTCCGGGTCAAGCCCATGAACTTTAAGCACACAGGCCTCTTCCCGGAGCAGGCAGCCAACTGGGACTGGGCCATGGAGAAAATCCGCACGGCGGGGCGCCCGATCCGGGTGCTGAATCTCTTCGCGTATACCGGCGCGGCAACGGTTGCCTGCCTGAAGGCGGGCGCAGAGGTCTGCCATGTGGATGCCGCCAAAGGAATGGTGGCCTGGGCGAAGGAAAACGCCGAGGCAAGCGGCGTGAGCAAGGCGCCGGTCCGCTGGATCGTGGACGACTGCCTGAAGTTCGTCGAGCGGGAGATCCGCCGCGGCAAAACGTATGACGCAATCATCATGGACCCGCCCTCCTACGGCCGCGGACCGGGCGGCGAAGTCTGGAAGCTGGAACAGAATCTCTGGCCCTTTGTGTCGGCCTGTGCGGGCATCCTGTCGGAAAAACCGCTCTTTGTGCTGATAAACTCCTATACTACCGGGCTCTCACCCTCCGTGCTGAGCTATGTGACGGAGAGTGTGTTCCGGCCCCGGTTCGGCGGAGAAGCCGAAGCGCGGGAGCTCTGCCTCCCGGTGACGGACAGCGGCCTTTACCTACCCTGCGGAGCCAGTTGCCGCCATGAATTCTGAGCGGTGTATTCTGCAAATAAAATCCGCCCGCTGTGACGCATCACAGCGGGCGGATTTTCAATGGCAGGGGCTCGGCGGTCAGGGCTCGCAGCGCCGGCAGGAGACAAAGAGACGGTCTTCGGCTTTTTCGACCGTGAAGTCCGTAAACTTATGTCGGGCAAACAGGGTTTCCAGCTGCTCCGGGGCATGGGCGTATTCGATATGCTCTTCGCGATTGCGGCGCCAGAGCCGGCCTTCCCGGGAGAAGAGATCCATCCCGTATACCAGCGCGCCGAGTTCCGCATCGAAGTCGGCCCGCCACAGGCAGAGCATCGTATCGTCTTCGTCGACAAAGGTGTCGCCGTCCAGGCCTTTCAGATAATCCGGCGCACGCAGGTCGAAGAGAAAGAGCCCGCCCGGCCGAATAAAACAGGGCAGCCTTTGAAGCAGGGCTTCTAGCTGCTCCGCAGAGAGATAGTTCATTCCCTCCAGAGAGCAGAAGGCGGCATCCACGGTGCCGTAAAGGTCCAGCTCAGCCGCGTCCTGCATCAGAAAGAGGGGAGGCACCGGAAGCCCGGCGCACTTTTCCCTGGCTTCCATCAGCATCTGCTCCGAAGCATCTACGGAGATCAGCTCGTAACCGCGTCTTGACATCTCTAGACTCATGCTCCCTGTTCCGCAACAGAGATCCAACAGCAGGTGAAACGATCCGCCATCCGCTTTGAACGCGGCTTCATACCGGTCGGCAAAGCCCGGGTAATCCACATCGTCTGTCAGCCTGTCGTAGTATGTGGCGAGGGCTTCATAACAGCTCATTTTTCATCCGCCCCGAGACGCTCAAAGACAAGATCATATCCGCCCGCACCGTACTGCAGCGAGCGGTTTACCCGGCTGATGGTGGCGCTGGAGGCGCCGGTCTCGGCGAGAATCTCATTGTAGATCTTTCCGTCATGCAGGGCTCTTGCCACCTGATAGCGCTGCTCCATGGCGGAAAGCTCGCTCATCGTGCAAAGATCTTCAAAAAACTGTAGGCATTCTTCCACCGACCGGAGGGAGAGAATGGCTTCATAGAGTGCGGGATTATGCTCGCGTTTGGTTCTTGTGTTCATGGTTACCTCCGGACCTTTTCTCATTAACGCCGTTTGTTGCGGTGTTGCAGAAGCTTTTTTCGGCATCTAATGAATTCTACAATATTTCTCACCGCCCCCGGCGGGGAGAACTATGTCTTCTGCAAAACTTTTTCAGCATGTTTATGGACTCCATTCTACTTCATTTCGCTAAAAAAGTAAAGTTATGAATTCGCCGTTTTCTGCCGGGGGACTGGCACTTCCCGGCAAGCCTGCCGAGTCGGTTGACAGCCAGGAAGCAATATGATAAGATGCGCTTTGCAAATCCAGAAGAAACCGGAGAAAACAGAGAATATGAGTATTCTTTTTCAGCGTGAGCAGGGGACGCTGACCCTTCTCACCGACCATACCGCCTATCAGATGCAGATCGGCCCGGAAGGCTATCTGCTTCATACCTATTACGGCCGTGCCTGCGCGGAAGATTTCCGCTATCTGCATCTGGAGCGGGACTGCGGCTTCTCGCCGAATCCCTATGCGCTGTCAGCCACAAGAGGCTTTTCTCTCGACACGATGCCGCAGGAGTACAGCGGGTCCAACGGGGCCGACTTCCGCCTGCCCAGTCTGCTTACGGACAGCGACGGGGGCATCCTCGGCGTGGATCTGCGCTATTCAGGCCATGAGATCCGAACGGGCGCCTATCGCCTGGAGGGCCTTCCGACGGCCTTCGCCGGGGCAGATGAGGAGGCGGAGACGCTCTCCGTGCTCCTGAAGGATGCGGCCACCGGGCTGGAGACGGAGCTCCTGTACGGGGTGTTCCCCCGCCGGGATGTCATTACCCGGGCCGTACGGATCCGAAACGGCGGGGAGAAGACCCTACGCCTGCATAAGGCGGCCTCGGCCTGCCTCGACCTGCCCTTCGGCACCTGGGACTGTATCGACTTCCATGGCCGGCATGCCATGGAGCGTCAGCCGCAGCGGACTCCCGTTTCCAACGGGATCCGTATGATCTCCTCAGAGAGAGGCTATTCCGGTCATCAGCACAATCCCTTTGTCATCCTCTGTGATCATGAAGCCGGGGAGGATTACGGCGAGTGCTATGGCCTGATGCTCTGCTACTCCGGCAACCACCAGACCGAGCTGGAGTTGGATCAGACAGGTTCTCTGCGTGTTGTCTCGGGTATCGGTGAACGCTTCTTCCGCTGGACACTGGAGCCGGGCGTGCATTTCGACACGCCGCAGATGCTGATGAGCTTTACAGCGGATGGCCTGGGCGAACTCTCGCGCCGGTTCCACCGCTTTATCCGCCGTAACCTCTGCCGCAGCCCCTGGACGGGGAAAAAGCGCCCGGTCCTGCTCAACAGCTGGGAGGCGGCGTATCTGAGCTTCGATGAGGAGCTGCTGCTGCGTCTGGCGAAAAACGCCCGCCAGCTCGGCGTGGAGCTGCTGGTCCTGGACGACGGATGGTTCGGTGACCGGGACGAGGACAACCGTGCCCTGGGCGACTGGACAGCGAATCTTCGCAAGCTCCCGAACGGCCTGAACGGCCTGATCCGCAAGGTAAAGGACGAGGGCCTGAAGTTCGGCCTCTGGATCGAGCCGGAGATGGTGAGCGAGAATTCGGATCTCTATCGGGCGCATCCGGACTGGGCCCTGCGGGTTCCCGGAAGGCAGCCTGCCATCGGGCGAAACCAGATGGTTCTGGATCTGTCCCGGCCGGAGATCGCGGACTGGCTCTATGAGACCGTTGCAGGACTCCTGCGCGAGAACCCCATCGACTATATTAAGTGGGACATGAACCGCGCCATGACCGATCTCTACAGTGCATCGCTCCCGGCGGAGCATCAGGGTGAACTGGCTCACCGCTACATCCTGGGGCTCTATTCCGTGCTTGCGAGACTCACGGAGGAGTTCCCGGAGGTGCTGTTCGAGGGCTGCGCCGGCGGCGGCGGCCGCTTCGATGCGGGGATGCTGGCGTTCCATCCGCAGGTCTGGTGCAGCGACAACACCGACCCCATCGCCCGGCTCCGCATCCAGGAGGGAACCTCCTACGGCTATCCCGCCTCGGCGGTCGGCGCCCATGTCTCGGCCAGCCCCAACCACCAGACGGGCCGCTCCACCCCCTTCGGAACCCGGGCGGCGGTCGC
>Ga0256405_10004980_pt1 | contig 23809 bp, 27 predicted proteins | sample RumenRJG_02DNA_FD_189096 | JGI IMG/M metagenome (GOLD analysis project Ga0256405, IMG submission 189096) | Bovine rumen microbial communities from Lethbridge, Alberta, Canada - RJG_02 | ecosystem: Host-associated > Mammals > Digestive system > Stomach > Rumen | place: Canada: Alberta... | reverse complement strand
GAGAAGCGTCCCAAACCGGAGCGGAAGTCAAAGCCTAAGCCAGCAAAACAAGCAGCTCCATCTGGCAGCAAGGCCTATAAACCTGCGCCGGATCATCCTTGGAGGCAATATTCAGCCACAAAAGCTAAAAAATCTGGTATTTCATCTTACACTGCCGCTTCGTAAGTGACATTTTTATTGAGCAGTTACAGTGACATTTTCACTGACTATTGACAGCACAAACAAAAAATGATTTTTCCGCGCACATCCGCCCTGCCGTTTTAGGCGGAACATCCAAAAAGCGCGGGCACTCTCGAACATTTGATATAAAAATGTTATAGAGCTCTTGCAAAGCAAAAAATAACAGTTATAATGAGCGCAGATCGTCAGAAAAGGAGGTGCGACTATGGGCAAACTCGCAGGAAAGAAGCTGATCCTCCTCGGTGAGCGCGACGGCGTGCCGGCGCCCGCCATGAAGGCCTGCTTCGAAAACAGCGGAGCCGAGGTCGTCTTCGAAGCTACGGAGTGCTTCGTCTGAACGGCTGCAGGAGCCATGGACTTGCAGAACCAGCAGCGCGTCAAGGACTGCGCTGAGAAGTATGGTGCTGAGAACTGCGTGGTCATTTTCGGTTCTTCCGACGCTGAAGGCGCGGAGATCTACGCCGAAACCGTGACCAACGGAGATCCCACTTTTGCAGGTCCGCTGGCCGGCGTCCCGTTGGGACTCGCCGTTTACGACATTTTTGATGAAGAGATCAAGGCTGAAGCTGATCCCGCGGCTTGGGAGGAGCAGATCTCCATGATGGAGATGGTGCTTGATCCTGAGGCGCTTGCGGCGGCCGTCAAGGGCATCCGCGATCAGTATTCGAAGTACAAGCTTGCTTAAATAAGCCTGTCAGACAAAACGGCGCGTTCGGAAGCCTTTCCCGGACGCGCCGTTTTTTTTCATTGCTAAGGAAACACTGATAAAATACGTCATCTCCTGCGAAACGCTGTCCGAGGGGCTCTTCCAACGTACGGGAGTACGCCTCCAGAGCCCCTTTCAGACAGGTTTCTTCGGATCCGACGCATTTTCTCAGGTTTCCTGTGCGCTAGTCGCATTCTGCATAGCGGGATTTAATCAGCGCTTCCCTAAGCGCCTTGATAATCACATGAAAATTCATGAAATTTTCCTCTTGCGCGATCGTTTTTCCTGTGCTATCATGCACCTCAATCGAACAGCGCAACTTTTATCAAGAGCCAGGGGAGAGAGTCAGCTCGACGATCCTGCACCAACCTGCCCGAACGGGTAAGGTGGTCCTGCTGACAGCGATGAGGGGGAAGCCTCGTGCCGAATAAAGCCGCCTTGTCGCATGACAGGGCGGCTTTTTTGCGCGCAACGCGCTGTTTGCAACCGGGAGGGAATGAAGAGAGCATGATCGAACTGAGCGGGATCCGCAAATCATATCAGTCGCCCGGCGGGGGGACGGTAAAGGCGCTTGACGGCGTCAGCCTGAACATCGGCAAGGGCGACATCTACGGCGTTATCGGCTACTCGGGCGCCGGCAAATCGACGCTGGTGCGCTGCGTCAACTTTCTGGAGACGCCCGACGAAGGCCGCGTGACGATCGACGGCTTCGGCGCGTTTGAAAGCCGGAACGGGAAACTGTTTTTCACGCCCAAGGGCGAAAGTACCCAGAGAGCAGCCGGCGAGGCCGACCTGCGCCGCCTGCGCCGCGGCGTGGGCATGATCTTCCAGCACTTCAACCTGCTCGACCGCAGCACCGTGTTTGAAAACGTCGCCTATCCGCTGAAACACACGGGCCGCAGCGAAGCGGAGATCGAAAAGCGCGTGCTTGAGCTACTCGATCTGGTCGAGCTCAGCGACAAAGTCGACAACTACCCGTCGCAGCTCTCCGGAGGCCAGAAGCAGCGCGTCGCCATCGCCCGGGCCCTGGCGAACGATCCGAAGATCCTGCTCTCTGACGAAGCGACGAGCGCTCTCGATCCGGACGTGACGGAGTCGATCCTCAGCCTGCTCAAGAGCCTGAACAAAAAGCTGGGGCTGACGATCATCATGATCACGCACGAGATGGCTGTCATCAAGTCGATCTGCACACGCGTGGCCGTGATGGAACAGGGCCGCGTGGTGGAAGAAGGCAGCGTCTACGACGTGTTCTCGTCGCCGCGCGAAGTGATCACGCGGCGGTTCGTGGCTGCTACGTCGGGCCTGGGCAACCTGGGCAAGCTGATCTCCGGCAAGTCGCCGCTGGTCAAGGCCGCCCCCAACAATCAGCTGGTCAACCTCACGTTTGGCCGCGAGTGCGTCGCCGAGGCGCTGATCTCGCAGGCTTCGCGCAAATTCGAGGTGAACTTGAGCATCGTCCTCGCCAACGTGGACTTGCTTCAGGACAGTCCTCTGGGCTTCACCGTAGTGATGGCTCAGGGAAAAACGGAAAACATCGCCGCCGCTCTGGATTATCTGCGCGCGAGCGGCGTACGAGTGGAGGTGATCGACGATGGCCGAAATCTGTAAGCAGTGGGCACCCAACGTGTGGGCGTACCGGGCGAAATTCATCACCAGCTGCGAAGCGACCGTCCAGATGTTTTTGATCGCCGGCGCGATCGCGCTGGTCTTAGGCGCCTTGTTCGGCATCGTCCTTGCCGTGACCCGCAAGGGCGGCATCCGCCCCAATGCGCTCGTCTTTCGCATCGTTGACACGTTCATCAACGTGTTCCGCTCCATCCCCTTCATCATCCTGCTGATCTTCCTGATCCCGCTCACGCGCGCCATCGCGGGCACCGCCATCGGCGTCAAGGGCGCGATCGTGCCGCTGGTCTTCGGCGCCGTGCCGTTCTACACCCGTCAGGTGGAGTCGGTGCTCGTCGGTGTCGACGCCGGCAAGATCGAAGCCGCGCGCAGCATGGGCAGCGGCACAGCGGGCATCGTCTTCCGCGTCTGCCTGCCTGAGGCCGTCCCCGGCCTGATCCGCGTGACGACGATCACCGCCCTCAGCCTCATCGGCCTCACCACCATGGCCGGCGCAGTCGGCGCAGGCGGCATCGGCAGCTTCGCCATCAACTACGGTCAGAACCTTCATCATCAGGACATCGTCAACGTCTGCGTGGCTGTGCTGCTCGTCACGGTCTCGCTGCTCCAGGGCATCGGCAGCTTCCTTGCTTCGCGCACCACCAACCGCAAGCTGTTCCGCCCCAAACTTCACACGAGAAAAAATTAATCTTTCCAGGAGGAAAAACCATGAAAAAGAGTTTCATCGCCGCACTTGCCATCGCCGCGCTGGGTGCTTCCAGCGCTTTCGCCACCGTCCAGCTGGGCATCCCCAACGACGCTACCAACGGCGCGCGCGCCATCAAGCTGCTCGAAAAGGCCGGCCTGATCACCGTTGATCCCGCCGCCGGCTTCTCGCCAGAGCTGAAGGACATCACCGGCGCCGTTTACGACGTAGAAGTCGTTCCTGTCGCCGCCAACACACTGCCCTCCACGCTCGACGACTTTGCCGCCAGCACCATCAACGGCACCTACGCCATCCCCGCCGGCTTCGTGCCCTCGCGCGACGCGCTGATCATCGAGAAGCAGGACGAGGGCGCCGAGAACCCGTTCGTCAACATCATCGCCTGCCGCGCCGGCGAGAAGGACAACCCCGTCTTCCAGAAGATCGTCTCCGCCTATCAGACGCAGCTGGTCGCGCAGTTCATCCTTGTGCGCTTCAAGGAAGCCTACTTCCCCGCCTGGAAGTACGAGCCCAAGTTCGAAGTGCCTGAGAACTTCGTCGAGAGCTACGTCGGCTACCAGAGCAGCAAGGACGGCAAGACCGTCGTCAAGCTGGGCGTGTGCGGCTCCGCTCACGATCAGTGGGACGTGGTGCAGAAGATCCTCGACGACCGCGGCGACAACATCTACATCCAGCTGGTCGAGTTCGACGCATACAACCTGCCCAACGAAGCCCTCAACAGCGGCGAGATCGACCTCAACGCGTTCCAGCACAAAGCCTACCTGAACAAGGAGATCGCCTCGCAGGGCTACAAGCTCGAAGTGGCCGGCGACACGATCATGGCTCCCCTCTCGCTCTACAGCCGCAAGGTGAAGACCCTCGACGAGCTCAAGGCGCTGGCGGGCAAGAAATAAGACCGTAAATTCAAAGCCACCCCAACCAAAGGGCCCGAAGACACAAAGACACAAAGAAAAAACACGAGAAAATCAGCTTCTTAAAGCGCTTTTCCGCCGTATTTTTCTAGGGTCTTTGGGACTTTGGGTCTTTATGTTCAAGAATTGGAATTTGATTTGATTGGAGGACTCTCACCATGAACCGTTCGTTCGTTAAAAGCATTGCTCTTATCGCCACCGTCTTCGCACTTGCCGCTTCGGCCTTTGCCGCCGAGCCGCTGCGCATCGGCGTCGCCGACGATCCCACCAACTGCGGCCGCGCCCTCAAGCTGCTTGAAGCCGCCGGACTGATCAAGAACGATCCCGCCGCGAAGTTCGCGCCCGAGATCAAGGACATCACCGAGTATCTGTACAACGTCGAGATCGTGCCTACGCAGGCCAACACGCTCACCGCCATGATCGACGACCTCGACGCCATCGTCATCGGCGGCAACTACGGCATCCCCGCCGGCCTCATCCCCTCGAAGAACGGTCTCTTCATCGAAAAGAGCGACGGCGCGAGCGACAACCCGTTCATCTGCGTCATCGCCGCCCGCACCGACGAGGCGAACGATCCCGACTACGCCAAAGTTGTCAGCGCCTACCGCACGCAGCTCGTCGCCGAATACATGTTCGAGGAGTGGAAAGAAGCGCGCTACCCCGCCTTCCCGTTCGAGAAGAACTACACCGTGCCCGCCGATTTTCTTGAAAAGCTCAACGAATACCAGTCGCCCAGGGAAGGCAAGCGCGTCATCCGCGTCGGCGTCAACGGCGCTATGAACGGCCAGTGGAACGCCGTGCAGAAAGTGCTCGACGAGCGCGGCGACAAGATCTTCATCGAACTGGTCGAGTTCGACGCCTTCAACCTGCCCAACGAAGCCCTCAGCGTCGGCGACATCGAGCTGAACGCCTTCCAGCACAAAGCCTTCCTCGCCAAGGAGATCGCCGCCCGCGGCTACAAGATCCAGTCGATCGGCGACACCTACCTCGGCCCGCAGGCCATCTATTCGCACAAGTTCAAGACCCTTGACGAGCTGAAAAAAGCCGCCGCGAAATAAGAGCATGAAGATCACCAAAGTCGTCCTGCGGCGGCTGGCGCTGAAGATGAAGGGCGCGGGGTTCCGCACCAGCTTCGCGCAGATCACGCAGAAGGATTTTTCCCTCATTGAGCTGCACAGTGACAGCGGTCTTGTCGGCTACGGCGAGTGCTCGCCGCTGTTTTTTCCGTGGTACAGCGAGGAAACGACGCTGGGCGCGATCAGCGTGCTCCAGACGGTGCTCATCCCCGCTCTGCTCGACGCGGGAGAGATCGCGTCGCCCGAGGCGTTTTTCGACGCCACATCGTGGATCCGCCGCAACCGCATGGCTCGCGCGGCTGTCGACTGCGCGCTCTGGGACCTGTGGTCGAAGGAGCAGGGGCTGCCGGAATACAAGGCGCTGGGCGGCGTGAGATCGGCTGTCGAAGCCGGCGTTTCGCTCGGCATCGAGCCGACGCCCGACGACCTCTGCCGCACGGTCGAGAGGTACATGAAGCAGGGCTATCGCCGCGTCAAGTGCAAGATCAAGCCGGGACACGACATCCAGTATCTGTCGGCCGTGCGCGAGCGCTTCGGCGACATCATGCTGATGGCCGACGCCAATTCCGCCTACACGCTGAACGACATCCCGCTGTTCAAGGAGCTTGATGACCTCGGTCTGCTCATGATCGAGCAGCCGCTGGCCAGCGACGACATCGTCGATCACCGTCACTTGCAGGCCGCGATCAGGACGCCGATCTGCCTTGACGAGAGCATCGACACGATCGACGATGCCCGGCGCGCGATCGAACTTGGCAGCTGCAAGATCATCAACATCAAAGTCGCCCGCGTCGGCGGACTGACAGAAGCCAGACGCATCCAGCAGTACGCCGGCGAGCGCGGCGTGTACAGCTGGTGCGGCGGCATGGTCGACGCCGGCGTGGCCCGCGGGCACAATCTGGCTGTCGCAACGCTGCCGTACTACCGCTATCCAAACGATATCCCCGGCAGCGACCGCTACTACGCCGAAGACACCGTCACGCCGTCGACGTTCATCGACGAGCACGCGATGATCGCGCTTCCCGACCGTCCGGGCATGGGCTTCGACCTGAATCAGGACGTGATCGACCGCATCACGGTCGAAAAGTGGGAATACGGCGCAAAAGCATAACGATAACGCTGCTGCACCGCAAATGAAAACAGGCCGTCCGGCGCGAAAGTTTTTTTCGTACCGGACGGCCTGTTATTTTTTCGCGGTGCCTCGCAAGGGAAAGGACTCTCGGCAGGGTTCACGCGCTCATCGTATGGGCGCGGCAGCAGCCGCGGGCCAGTTCGTAGAGGTCGCGCATGGGCGCGGTGAGGCGGGTTCTGCGCGGATAGCAGAAGTAGAAATGCCGCTCGATGCCGTGGCAGCGCAGCGGATAGCAGCTGACGCGCTTCTCGACGCGCGGATCGCCCTGAATGAAACCGTAGGGGCAGACCATGACGGCGGTGCTTTCGGCCGCGATCAGCTTGGCGGCGTCCATGCCGGGCACTTCGAGAAGGACCTGCGGGTTCAGTCCCAGCCTGGCGCAGAGATGGTCCTGAATGGCGCGCACGCTGTGGCCGCTTGTGAGCGTGACAAAACGCTCGTCACGGGCCTCGCTGAGCTCGATCTCCGTGCCGGGCGGCACGCGCCGGGCCAGCTCCGTCTGACGCGAGGCCATGAGGACGATCTGTTCGTTCTCGACGAGCAGATATTCCAGCTCGTTCTGCTTGAAGCTGGTAGTGATGAACGCGGCGTCGCAGCCGCCCTGCTCCAGCAGCTCCTCAAGATGCACCGATGGCGACTCTTTCAGCTCGACATTCACATGCGGCCAGCGCTGCATGAATTCGGGCAGGATGTGCGGCAAAAGCGACACCGCGCGTGACGCGGAGATGCCGATCCGCAGCGTGGCCCGCTGTCCGCTGCGCAGCTCGGCGATCTCGCCGAGAAGGCGGCGCTCCATGCCCAGCAGCTCGCGCACGCCCTCGACGTAGCGTTCTCCGGCGGGTGTGAGCGTGAGGCGGTTGCCGGCGCGCTCGAACAGACTCACGCCGAGCGCGCTCTCAACGGCTTTCACGGTCTGCGACAGCGACGGCTGCGAAACGTGCAGCACGCGCGAAGCCGCAGTGATGCCACCCTGTTCGACGATCGCCAGCACGGCGGCGGCATGTTTCAGATTCATGAGCGCTCACCTCCCAAGTCATAACCGTTTTCTTATGACTTTATCGCAAAAAAAGTAGTGGCAAAAGAGTTCCGAATCCCCGATAATAAGGAAAACTCCGCTGATGCGCACGGCGCAATCCGCGGACATTGTACCATAAGCCCAAGTTTATTTCTCAGGAAGGGGAACGAGTTCATGGAGCTGAAAACCACCGGAGTGGCCGGCACGCTGGAATCGAGCGACGTGATGATCACGCTCGAGCCGAAAGCGTCGGGCGGCGTCGACCTCGATCTGCAGAGCACGGTGCTCAACGCCTACGGCCGTCAGATCAAGGAGACGGTCCTGGCCACGCTCGACCGTCTGGGCGTGAAAAACTGCGCCGTCACCGTCAACGATCACGGCGCGCTCGACTGCACCATCAAGGCGCGCGTGGAGTGCGCATTTTACCGCGGCTGTCAGTATGACGTCGACGGGAAATACCCGTGGGGAGGTCTGATCAAATGATCCCGCGTCCAAAGCCTGAAAAGTTCCGCCTGCGCCGCACGATGATGTTCATGAACGCGCAGAAGCCCGGCCTGATCAAAGACGCCTACATCTACGGCGCTGACAGCATCATGCTCGACCTGGAGGACGCCGTCGCCGAAAATCAGAAAGACAGCGCCCGCTTCTCGCTGTATCACGCGCTCACCACGATCGACTACGGCGACACCGAGGTGATCGTTAGAATCAACGGTCTCGACACGCCGCACTGGAAAGAAGACATCCGCGTGGCTGTGGCCGGCGGCGCCGACGGCATCCGCATCGCCAAGACGGAGACGGCCGACGACGTGAAGACTGTTGAAGCGGCCGTGCTGGAAGCCGAGCGCGAGTTCGGCGTCGAAGAAGGGCGCACGCTGCTGATGGCCGCCATCGAAAGCCCCAAGGGCGTGCTCAACGCCTACGAGATCTGCACCGCCTCCGACCGCCTGTTCGGCGTCGCCATCTCCGGCGGCGACTACCGCAAGTGCATGCAGGTCAAGCCCGTTCCCGGCGGCATCGAGATGCTGGGCGCCCGCGCCAATCTGCTCATCGCCGCCCGCGCCGCCGGCGTGCAGTGCTTCGACACCGTGTTCACCGACCTCGACGACGAAGCCGGTTTCCGCGCCGAGATGCAGCAGAACAAGGACATGGGCTTCGACGGAAAATCGCTGATCAACCCGCGCCAGATCCAGATCGTGCACGAGATGCTCGCGCCCACGCAGAAGGAGATCGCGCAGGCGGAAGCCATCGTGCGCACCATTCGCGAGAACGCCGCCAAGGGCATCGGCGTCTTCACGCTCAACGGCAAGATGCTCGACGTCGCCTTCCTGCCCGGAGCCGAGCGCGTCATTCAGCTGGCAAAGGCCAGCGGCCTGTACAAGGGGGACCTCTAAAATGATCAACGCAGTCGGCAGAGATATTCCTGAAAGCGTCCTCGCCATGGGCTACGAGCCCTACAAGGGCAACGGCTCCCGCGACGGCCAGCTGCTGGCCAAGCAGGGCCCCAAGACGCGCATCTGCGAAAAGCCTCAGGAGACCAAGATCGTCGAATCGATCCGCGAAGCCATCATCAAGTGCGGCCTCAAAGACGGCATGACCGTCTCGTTCCATCACCACTTCCGCGACGGCGACTACATCGTCAACATGGTCATGAAGGAGGTCGTCGCCCTCGGCCTGAAAGACATCACCATTGCCGCTTCCAGCCTCGGTTCCGCGCACGACCCGATCGCGCAGTACATCGAAGACGGCATCGTCACCGGCATCCAGACCAGCGGCATCCGAGGCCGCATGGGCGAAGTGGTCAGCCACGGCAAACTGAAGACGCCTGCCATCCTGCGCAGCCACGGTGGCCGCGTTCGCGCCATCGAAGAAGGCAAAGTCCACATCGACGTGGCCTTCATCGGCGCGCCGACCGCGGACGAGTACGGCAACTGCCGCGCCCTGGGCGGCAAGAGCGACTGCGGCGTGCTCAGCTACGCCGTCGTCGACAGCGAATACGCCGACAAAGTCGTCGTCATCACCGACACGCTCGTGCCCTACCCCAATTTTCCCGCCTCCATCCACGGCATCAACGTCGATTACGTCGTCAAAGTCGACGAGATCGGCAATCCCAAGAAGATCGCCTCCGCCGCCGCACGAATGACGCAGAACCCGCGCGACCTGATGATGGCCGAAGCCACCGCCAAGGTGATGGCCGCCACGCCGTGGTTCAAGGACGGCTTTTCGTTTCAGACCGGCGCGGGCGGACCGTCGCTGGCCGTCAACCGCTTCATCGAGCCGCTCATGCGCGAGCGTGATATCAAGATGAGCTTCGCCATCGGCGGCATCGCCGGTCCCATCTGCGAGCTGCAGCGCAAGGGACTCGTCGGCTGCATCGTCGACACGCAGGACTTCGACATCGGCGCCATTGACGACATCCGCACCAATCCCAATCACTACGAGATCAGCGCCAGCGAGTACGCCAACCCCGCCAACAAAGGCGCCTTCGTCAACAAGCTGGATTTCGTCATCCTCGCCGCCCTGGAGATCGACACCGACTTCAACGTCAACGTCATCACCGGGTCTGACGGCGTGCTGCGCGGCGCCCCAGGCGGACATCCCGACACGGCCGCCGGCGCCAAGTGCACGATCATCGTCACGCCGCTGACGCGCGGCAGAATGGCCACCGTGTGCGAACACGTCGTCACCGTCACCACGCCCGGAGACACCGTCGACGTGCTCGTCACCGATTACGGCGTCGCCGTCAACCCGCGCCGCCAGGATATCATCGACTGCCTCGACAAGGCCGGCGTGAAGCACGTTCCTATCAAGCAGCTCCAGGAAAAAGCCTACAGCCTCGTCGGCCGCCCCGATCCGCTGGAGTGGAAGGACAAAGTGGTCGCCGTCCTCGAAGCCCGCGACGGCACCGTCCTGGATGTGGTGCGCGAGATCAAGCCGTTTGAGCTGTAAGGCAAATTCAAAGCCTACACGAAGACACGAAGACACAAAGGCCCTAAGACACAAAGAAAAAGCATAAAGCATCAAAAAACGCGCCGCGCTTCCGATTTGATTCGGGAGCGCGGCGCGCTGTTCAGAGTCATTATTTACTGTTAAGGATATCGAGCATTTGCCGCGGTGTGACGACAAAGGAGACTTTAGGAAAGTGTCTGATGTTTCCTGTCACAAGTTTGGCATCATCGTCCTGCGCATCCAGGGCAACTTCATAGAAAGGCAAGTCCTTCGGATCAATGAGCTGTTCACCGCTGCTGCCTGGTTCGATAAAAATCGCGGTCTCCCGCAGCCCGTCGAGCAATGCTGTCACAGACTGTTCCGGCAGACGAAATTTCGGCCGGCGCAGCACGGCATTGTATTCATCAAGAATCGCTTTGCTGAGAAGCGGCACGATCTCACCGCTGAAGATTCGCCTCAGCACGAGCACTGTTGCGGAATCCTCATGTGACGAAAGCAGCGCCGACACAAGCACGTTCGTGTCTATAACCGCGCAGTAGCTCATGATCTCTCAGCCCGGGCTCGGCTGATCTCCTCGTTGATCTCCTCCAGAGGCATATCCTGCACGCCGGCCAGACGAGCTGCAGCGCGAAGCTCTTCAAACGCCTGCGCGCTTTTTTCTAGCGCGCCCCTTCTGGGAGAACAGATCTCAAAGGGGATACGCCTCTCGCGTACAACCGCCCTGGCAAAAATGTTGATCGCTGTCGATGCGTTCATACCAAAATCAGAACACAAAACGTCGAATTGCTGTTTTAAAACAGGGTCCATACGCACACTGAACGTTGCTTGCGGCATAGAAACGCACCTCCTGTGTTCATTTATCTATCATTATAACGAAATACAATGTAACGGTCAAGGATTCGCGCACGCCGCGGCAATTTATGTTACTTTCGATGCAAGAGAGAATGGAGCAGGATAAACGCGTAGTGCAGAACCAGCCCGACGGCGATGGCGACGACCAGGTCGAAGATGACGGTAAGGGCGAACGTGACCAGCAGCACGGCGGTCTCCTGCAAGGGAGCGCTTTTGCACAGGCGCACGACTTCACGGGCCTGGCTCATGTTCCAGGCCACCATGAAGAGGATGGCAGCGATGGCAGGCATGGGGATGAGCGCCGCATAGGGCATGAGCAGCACGAGGACGAGGAGCAGCACAAGCGCGTGGACGATGCCGGCGACGGGGGTCTGACCGCCGTTTTTGATATTGGCGGCAGTCCGCGCGATCGCGCCTGTGGCGGGGATGCCGCCGAAGAGCGCCGAGGCGGCGTTGCCCGCGCCCTGAGCGATCAGCTCCATATTGGATCGGTGGGCGCCGCCGGTCATGTGGTCAGCCACGACGCACGAAAGCAGCGACTCGATGCCGGCAAGCACGGCAATGGTGAACGCGTCGGGCAGGGCAGCTGTGATCTGCGCCGCGGAAAGTGCAGGCAGGCGCAGCGCGGGAAGGCCGGGACGAATGGTGTAAAGATCGCCGATGGTGAGCACGGGCAGCTTGCACAGGGCGACGGCCGCGCCGGCCGCGAAGACGACGATCAGCGAGCCGGGCACGCGGCTGCCGGTGCGGGGCCAGAAGATCTGGATGAGGATGCACGCCGTGCCGACGGCCAGCGCCCAGACGTTGAGCGTGCCGATATTCGCGGCTGCGGCGGCAAGCTTTTCCATCGTCTCGACAGCGACGGTCCCGGCCGGAAAGGCAAGGCCGAGAAAGTCCTTGAGCTGGCCGATGGCGATGGTGACGGCGATGCCGGCTGTGAATCCGGTCGTGATGGTGTGCGGAATGTAATGGATCAGGCTGCCGAGCCTGAGCAGGCCCATGAGGATGAGCAGCGCGCCGGCGCAGAGCGTGGCGGCGAACAGGCCGTCGGTGCCGCTGCGGGCAACGATGCCGGCCACGATGGTGGCAAAAGCCGCAGTAGGTCCGGCAATCTGCACGGTGCTGCCGCCCAGGGCGGAGATGACGAACCCGGCGGCGATCGCGGTGTACAGACCTTCCTCCGGTCCGACGCCGGATGCGAGCGCCAGGGCGATCGAAAGCGGCAGGGCGATGATGGCGACGATCAGCCCGGCCACGGCGTCTTTGGCAAACAGGGACGGAGAATAGCTTTTCAGCGTGGTAAACAGCATCGGGCAGAGCGGATCTTTACGCGCAGCGTGCATGATATGACCTCTTTCAGCATAAAAAATAATTTGGAGCGGATTCAAGCATTTTATAGCATGATGCCCGCCAACGCAACACAAAAGCGCCTCAGGCGGCATTTTTCGCATATGAAAATGCCGCCCGCGGCGCTTTCTTTGACCATAATCAGAACCGGACGATACGTTCCATGCGGAACACTTCTTCGCTCTCGCGGCAGGCGCGGATGACGAAATCGAAGCGGTCGAAGTCGACGCACTGCCAGAAATCCTTCTCGGGAAACACGCTCTGCTGCGCGGGGTCGAAGAACTTCGCGCCCTCTTTATGCGCGCGTACCGCCGCCAGTTCTGCCTGTTTGTCGAGCGTTTTTCCCTCCAGCAGCGCGGCGATATAGCGCGCGCACAGCCAGTCTTCCGGCGCGCGCTCCTTGCCGTTCCAGCCCATCGCCACGAGCGAGACGTCGCGCGGCCGCTTGGCCGCGATGAAGCGGGCGATCGCGGCGGCGTTGACGAGGCTGCCGGCAAGGACCTCGTCCGCCCCCCCCGCTGCGGCGACAAGCCCCTGCGTCCCCGCGCTGGTCGTGTGGATGACAGTCTTTCCGTTCCAGTCAAAGCCTTCCGTCTGCGACGGCGAGTTGCCAAAGTCAAAGCCGGGCAGGATCTTTCCGCCGCGCTCCCCTACCAGCACGGCATCGGGAAGGCGTTCTTTCATCGCCCGTGCTTCGCTTTCCACACCGACGGCGTAAAGCTGCTTCGCGCCGCGCGCGTACAGCCACGCCTCCAGCGAAAAGGCGCGGAACACGTCGATGACGACCGTCGTCCCCCGCGCCTGGCGGGCGCCTTCGAGCAGCTCAAGGATCTGTACGTTCATGATCGTTCTCCTGTTTTGTTTTCCGCAGCGGCAAGCAGCGGAAAAGATTATTCACTTTCATATTATAATGCCCCAGCGCCTTTTTGCGAAATCGAATGCCCGATCTGGCGAAATATGCGGAATATTTTTTGGGACTTGCGCTTTTTTATCACTGCGCTATAATAAAGCGGTAAAATAAAACCGGCGGATACTGCCGGGATTTTTCACTTACGGAGGTCCGTTCACGATGAAAAACATGAAGAAGATCGCCGCGCTGATGCTGGCTGTTCTTGCGCTCTCGGGCGCCGCTTTTGCGGGAGAGCGTCTGAAGAAAGTGCTCGAAGCCGGCGAGCTGGTCGTCTGCACCGAGCCGTATTTCGCGCCCTACGAGTTCCTCGACAACACCAAGACCGGCCAGGACGCCATCCGCGGCAGCGACATCGAGCTGGCCAAGTACATCGCCAACAAGCTGGGCGTCAAGCTGAAGCTCGTTCCCCTCTCGTTCGAGGCTGTGCTTGCCGGCATCGCTCAGGGCAAGTATGACCTGGCTATCTCCGGCATCGCCTACACGCCCAAGCGTGCCCAGAGCCTGGAGCTGAGCATTTCCTACAAGCCCGACGCCGGTCACAGCCTGATGGTCCGCAAGGAAGACGCGGAGAAATACACGTCGTTCGACGCCTTCGACGGCAAGCAGGTCGGCTACCACTCGGGCACCTTGCAGGAGCAGCTGGTCGAGATGCACCTGCCCAAGGTCAAGCGCCGCGTCTTTGATACGCTGATCAACGCCGAGCTGGCCCTCGAAGCCGGCAAGATCGACGCCGTCTGCGTGTCGGTGACGAACGGCTCCTCGTTCGTGGCCGCGCACCCCACGCTGGTCGTTCTGCCCCTGCGCTTTGAGCTTGGCAAGAACAGCGGCAACAGCGTCGCCGCCACCAAGGGCGAGACGGAGCTGATCGCCGAGGTCAACAAGATCATCGAAGAAGTCGTCGCCAAGGATCTGTTCACCGTCTGGCACGCAGCTGCTACCGAAGAAGCCAAGAAGCTTGGCGTGAAATAATCAAAGACCGCTCATCCGTTTGTGCCCCCTGCATCGGGCACATATAAAAGAATCTGTTTTTCGCGCCCCGCCCGTAGCGTGCGCACGGGCGGGGCCTTTATGACTGCGTTTGACCAGACGCCTTTCTGGTCCGGGAGGCTGAAAACACTATGATACACAATATCGGCATCATCCTGAGCCAGTATGGCATGGTCTTCGTCGAAGGCCTGTGGAACACGATCTGGCTCTCCTCCGTCTCGCTGCTCATCGGCACGCTGGCGGGCGTTTTCGTGGCATTGGCGAAGATGTCGCGCAATAGAGCGCTCAGCGGCGCCGTCGGCGTGTACGTCGAGCTCATCCGCGGCACGCCCATGCTGCTCCAGCTGTATTTTTTCTGGCTGCTGCTGCCCAAGATCCTGCCAGAGATGCCCGACGTGCTCTGCATCCTCTGCGCGCTCGTCGTCAACTCCTCCGCCTACGTGGCCGAGATCATCCGCGCCGGCATTCAGGCCGTCGACCCCGGCCAGCGCGAAGCCGCGCTCAGCCTCGGCATGGAAGAGAAATACATCATGACGAAGATCATCTTCCCGCAGGCGATCCGCAACATCCTGCCCGCCCTCGGCAACGAGATGATCGTCATGATCAAGGAAACGTCGCTCGCCTCCACGTTCTTCATCGGCGAGCTGATGACCGCCTACAAAAAAGTGCAGTCGGTCACCTTCCTGGCCATCGAGCCGCTGTGCATCTCCGGAGCCATCTATCTGTTTCTGACGATCAGCCTGTCGCGCCTGACGCGCCGGCTGGAAAAGAGGTTGAGAGCCAATGAGCGATAATTCCGTCATCCGCGTTGAAGAGCTGCGCAAGAGCTTCGGCTCCCTCGAAGTGCTCAAGGGCATCAACCTCGAGATCAGCCGCGGCGAAGTCGTCACGATCCTCGGCCCCTCCGGCTGCGGCAAAAGCACGCTGCTGAGGTGCATGAACCTGCTCGAAACGCCTGATTCCGGCCATGTGTGGTTCCACGGCGAAGACCTCGCCGCTCCCGGCGCCTCCGTGATGCAGGCGCGGCGCAAGATCGGCATGGTCTTTCAGCACTTCAACGTCTTTCCGCACCTGAGCGTGCTCGACAACGTCACCATCGCCCCCGTCACCAACGGCACGCTGAAGCCCGACGAAGCCAGAGCAAAAGCTCTCGCTCTGCTCGACCGCGTCGGCCTGGCCGACAAGAAGGACGAGTTCCCCGGCAAGCTCTCCGGCGGCCAGAAGCAGAGACTGGCCATCGTCCGCTCGCTGGAGATGGACCCCGACGTGATGCTCTTTGACGAGCCCACCAGCGCCCTCGATCCCGAGATGGTCATGGAAGTGCTCGACGTCATCAAGGAACTGGCCCAAAGCGGCATGACCATCGCCATCGTCACCCACGAGATGGGCTTCGCCCGCGAAGTGAGCGACCGCGTGCTCTTCCTCGACGAAGGCATCATCTACGAACAGGGCACTCCCGAAGAAGTCTTTGACCACACCCGCACCGACCGCGCCAAGGACTTTTTCCGCAAGGTTATCCATTCGTAAGAGGTCCCATGAGCATCGTCGTCAACCTGTACTACACCGGCACCGGCGGCGCCGCCCGCGCCTTCGCCCGCGAGATGACCGACCTCGGCATCGCCGCCGACATCCGCGCCGAAGACGGCAACGAGCGCTACGAATACTTTTTCCCGATGGACGATCCCGAGACCGTCCTGCTCATCGACCGCTGGCGCGACCAGGCCGCCATCGACGCGCACCACCGCTCGCCGATGATGGCAAAGATCGCCGAACTGCGCGACAAATACGACCTGCACATGCGCGTCGAGCGCTTCATCTCCGAAGATCTGCCCGACCGCGACCAGACGTTTATCCGAAAATAGAACTAGGCTGAGCTTTTTCGCAGCACAGCTCGACAGCGCACGACAAAATTTCGTCGAGAGACTCGATAAAAATTCATCGAGTCACTCGACGTTTTTTATTGATGATATACAGATGTCATTATGTCTATCGTTATAACAGCTGATGTTTTTGAGTTTTTTGCAGCATCGGGCGCGTAGACGCCGACTGCCACGCCCGCTTTAGACTCGGCCTCGCGATGAGCTTTTTAATCGCGAAATAGTATCAGTAACAGGATAAATTGAAAGCGGGAAGCGCACATCATCCGGCGCTTCACGCTTTATTCTATGTCTTTCTTTGTGTCTTTGTGTCTTTGTGTCTTTGTGCCTTTGTGTCTTTGTGTCTTTGTGCCTTTGTGTCCTTGTGTCTTTGTGCCTTCGTGTTGGCTTTGAATTTACCGCGCCTTGTCCTTGTTTCGCGCGTACAGCACGCGCAGGCCGTCGAACAGCAGGTTTTCGTCGAGGATGACGCTGCGGCGGCAGAGGGGCGCGATCTTCGCGGCCAGGCCGCCGGTGATGACGCTGGTGCATTTTTGTCCCAGCTCTTCTTCGATGCGGTCGATGAAGCCGTCGATCATGCCGGCGTGTCCGTACATGACGCCGCTTCTCATGCAGTTTTTGGTGTTGGTGCCGACCAGCTGGGCGGGCGCGTCGAGGCTGATGTAGGGCAGCTGCGCGGTGCGCGAGCCGAGGGCGTCGATGCTGATGCCCAGGCCGGGGGCGATCATGCCGCCGCGGTAGTTGCCCTGGGCGTCGATGACGGAGCAGGTGGTGGCGGTGCCAAGGTCGAAGATGAGGATGGGGCACGGGTATTTGGCTTTGGCGGCCACGGCGTCGACGATCAGGTCTTTGCCGAGCAGCTCGGGCGCATCGGTGAGGATGTTCAGTCCCAGATCAAGCGCGGTGGTGACGGCCATCATGCGCTTGTGCCAGAGCAGCTGAAAGGCGCGGTCGAGGGCCTGGGTGATGACGGGCACGACGGAGCTGATGGCGCCGTCTTCCACGTCGGCGGTGGTGTAGCCGTGCATGTGGAGGACGCTTTCGATGATCATGGCGAATTCGTCCTCGGTCTTGCGGCGGTCGCTGGCGACGCGTCCGGTGAAAAGCAGCCGGTCGCCGTCGTAGCCGCCGATGGTCACATGGGTGTTGCCTACGTCAAAAAGAAGAAGCATCGTTATCCCTGTCTCCAATCATCTGTTTTGTGCTTGTTTCTATCCCGCCAGCGGGGTGGAAAGCTCTTCAAACTCTTCTGCGGTGAGGTCGAGAAGTTCCATGATCGTCTGTTTGTCGAACCCCATTTTCAGCATCCGCTGGACATGTTTGCGGTCGAGTTCTTTTATCGCTAAATCAGCGGCTTTTTTATTCAGTTCTTCCATAATTTCGCACATGGCTGTTCCGTGTTTCAGATGCGTTCCGCTACCCCGCCAGCGGGGTGGAAAGCTCGTCAAATTCTTCTTCGGTAAGATCGAGAAGTTCCATGATGTCGCTTTTATCCATGCCTTTTTTCAGCATCCGCTGGACGCTCTTGCGGTTCGCCTCCCGGAGTGCCATATCAGCAGCTTTTTTATTCAGTTCTTCCATAATCTCGCACATGGTTCCCACTCCTTTTTCGTTTTCTTTGAAGTATCTCACTTTCTCGGCCAGTTCGGGGTAGTGCATCTGGCCGGCCTGAGGGCAGAGGAAGTCGTTCAGCAGCCAGCCCAGCGGCGTCTGATCTGCATATTTCATGCAGGCGTAGATGATATGTTCGCGGTCGCCGAACGGCCGGTTCAGCTCGGTGATGGTGCGCTCGACGTGGACCAGTTTCAGGCCGGTGTGCAGCACGTCGTCGCGGGTGATGAAGATCACGTATGTTTCCGGCAGGTCGGTGAACTTCTGCGACTTTTCCAGCCGGGCGGAATCGAGCACGGCAGAATGAAAGCGTGCTCGCTCCGGCGCCGCTCCTTCGTTCGACTGCTGGATCTCGATGTTGTACATTTTTGCCTGCGAATCAACGGCCAGCACGTCGAGTCTGACTGAGCGGTTCAGCAGGCTGCGCTCGTCGTTCTGCACGCTCACTTCGGTCACGGTCAGATCGGGCTTGTCCATGATGATGCGCAGCACAAACTGGGCCGTGTCGGGGAAACGGGTGCAGACGGCCGTAAAAAGCGTGTCATCTTTCAATGTCATCTGCAGCAGTTTTTCGATCAGCTCTTGGCGAGGGATCATGTTCGTTTCGCCTCTTCGCATTTAAAAGATTCTTGTTTATATTGTACCACACTGCGCGCGCCGCGCCGCAAATTCACCCGATAGGACGACGACAGATGTGCTATACTGAGCTAAACTTACTGCACGGTGAAGGCCGTGCGCGGAGGTGCTCTGAATGATCAAAGACAAAAACGTGCTTCTCGGCGTCACCGGCGGCATCGCCGCCTACAAGGCGGCATCGCTCGCGTCGCTGCTCGTCAAGGCGGGCGCGGCGGTGAACGTGATCATGACGAAAGAGGCTCAGAACTTTATCGGCGCGGCCACGTTCGAGGCGCTGACGCACCGCCGCGTGCACGACGATGTGTTCGACCGCGCCGATCCGTCGCGCGTGCATCACATCGCCCTGGCGCAGGAGGCTGATCTGCTGGTGATCGCGCCGGCGACGGCCAACGCGATCGCCAAACTGGCTTGCGGTCTGGCCGATGACATGCTCACGAGCACGGTGCTGGCCTGCACATGTCCGCGCGTCGTGGTGCCGGCGATGAACACCCGCATGTATGAAAACGAAGCCACGCAGTCCAATCTCGATGTTCTGCGCGCCCGCGGCTGGTATGTGATGGAGCCGGCCGAAGGGCGGCTGGCCTGCGGCGACTCGGGCCGGGGCAAGATGCCTGAGCCGGACGACATCTTCGAGGTGATCGAGCATTTCCTCTGCGACAGGCGCGACATGGAAGGCGAGCGCGTGATCGTCACGGCCGGTCCTACGCGCGAAGCGCTCGATCCCGTGCGCTACATCACCAATCACTCCTCCGGCCGCATGGGCTACGCCATCGCCCGCGCCGCGGCCGACCGGGGGGCGCAGGTGACGCTGGTCTCCGGTCCTGTGGGGCTGAAGCGTCCGCGCTTTGTCGAGACGGTCGGCATCACCAGCGCCGCCGATATGTTCGAGGCGGTCACGTCGCGCTTTGCGCAGAGCACGATCGTCGTCAAGGCGGCGGCCGTCGCCGATTACCGTCCTGCCACGGTGTCGGACAACAAGATCAAGAAGAAGGACGGCGACCTCGCCCTGCCGCTTGAGCGCACGCAGGATATCCTCAAATATCTGGGCGAGCACCGCACCCGTCAGTTCATCTGCGGCTTTTCGATGGAGACGGAGAACATGCTCGAGAATTCGCGCGCCAAGCTGGTGAAGAAGAACGTGCAGATGATCGCCGCCAACAATCTCAAAGTGGCCGGCGCGGGCTTCGGCGTCGACACCAACGTGCTGACGCTGATCACGCCCGACGACTGCATCGAGCTGCCGCTGATGAGCAAGGAGGAAGCCGCGCACCGTCTGCTCGACGAGATCATGAAGCGCAAAAAGTCGTTATAATTCTGTTTCGCGATTAAAAAGCAAATCGCGAGGCCGCGCCCCTAAAGGACTAGCTTCGCGTCGCAAGGCAGGCGCGGCAGTCGGCGCCCTAAAGGACTAGCTTCGCGTCGCAAAACCGGCGCCACGCCGTCTCATACAGTTTTCGACGCGCCTTGCGGCGCTATAAAACGGCTAAAAGAACTTTAGCCGTTTTAACGAAAACTAGTATAAATTGGAGTTTTCTCCAATGACAGAACGGCTCTTCGCGCGGATAATAGCGCCGAAACAAAGAACCATCATTTTCAACACACAGGAGGTACCGCTGTGAAAAAAATCGTACTCGCGCTCCTTGCCCTGACCGCGCTTGCAGGCTTCGCTCTTGCCGCCGACGCGCCCGCTCCCCAGGCCGCTCCGGCTCCCGCTGTTGAAGCGCCCGCACCGGCTCAGCCTGCCCCCGCCGTCGAAGCGCCCGCTCCCGCTCAGCCTGCTCCCGCTGTCGAAGCGCCCGCGCCCGCCAAAGCGGAGGAAAAGAGCTGGAAGGATTCGCTGCTCGACACCGACTGGACTGAGAAGGCCAAGTATTACGCAGCCACAGCCTGGGAAACGGCATCCGGCTCCGCCGCCGAGCTGATGGACAAGGCCGCCCCGCTGTGGGACGACGCCAAGGTCAAGGCCGCTGAAGGCTGGGATACGGTCACGCAGAAGACGGGCGAATACTGGACCGCCGCCCGCACCAAGACGCTTGAATACTGGGATTCGATCGACTGGAACGGCATCGGCGGCAAGGCTTCCGAATACTGGCAGTCCGCCCGCGCCAAGGCAGCCGAATACTGGGATTCGATCGACTGGGACGACTTCGGCGACAAGGCTGAAAAGATCTGGGAATCGGCCTGCGACAAGGCCGAACAGTACTGGGACGCTGCCGGCGACTGGGCGCGCGAGCGCGCTTCCGGCCTCCTGAGCAAGATCCTCGGATAATACGATCGCACGCAAAAGCCCGGCAGGCTGTTCCCCATGGAACACGCCCGCCGGGCTTTTGTTCTGCTTATTTGAAGCGGATCGAGTTGAAGATGTCGATCACATCGTCCGCGTCAGGATCGCCGACGATCGCGATCGAGCCGTAATGTTTTCTGTCCAGCTCGAACACCTGAGCATACATCGGCTTGCCATACGACAGGCCGCGGAACTCCCACGCCTCGCCCGTGCCGTCGGGGTCGTCCATCCGCTTCAGCGTCGCGCTTCCCTGCGGATACTGCCCTGCCAGGCTTTCGGCCGCCTCGCGCAGCGTGGCATGTTTTGCGTTCAGCAGCGTCACGGCAAGGAAGACCGAGCGGTCCTGCGCGATGATCGCGGCGCTGCCGGGCGCTGATTCGTCGATCCGCCACTCGCCTTCCGGCGCTTCGGCGGTGAAGAACGAGCCCGTGAGCGTCTCGTACACGATCACATCGTCGGATATGGCTGCATCAGCGGACACAACCGGCGAAACAGGAGCCGGCGCGGCCGACGGCACAGCCGGCAGATCGGCCGACGCAGCCGGCACGGCATCCGCGCTCGTCCTCCCGGGCACAGGAGCGGGGACTGCCGAGACATCCGGCGAAACGGGCTGGATCATATCGGGCGACACTGCCGGCAGATCAGGCGACACGATCGGCGCGAAGTCGGCTGAGTCCGGCACGTTCTCGGAAACTGCGGAAGCCGCATCAGCCGCCCGATCCGGCGAAACGAGCGCCAGGGCTTCCGTCCAGGGACGGCGCGCCTCGGCACAGCCGCAGAATATCAGCGCCGCACTCAGCGCACATAAAACTTTTTTCATGAAAAAACGCTCCTCTGCTGGGGATTGGGGAGCGGAAGCCACGCCTCCGCACGCGTCTATTTTATACGCGGCGGCGTTTTTTTCCAACCATGAAAATGCAAGTCAATAAAAAGCGCAGTCCCCGAAACGATCGTGATTGATCGCTCCGGGGACGGCGCCGCGTTATGTATTGGGAGGGGGACTGTTTTATGGCGGGATGATCAGCTGCTCAGCCGCAGCAGCGCGGCCGCAATGGCGATGATGCCGCTTTCCTTGGAATGATGCGCGCGTGACTGGCGCGGCAGCTCGGGCGCTTTTTTCCGCGGCACAGGCTTGGGGGCAGGAGATTTGTGCACCGCCGTAGCGGGGATCTTCTTCTGCGGCTCAGATTTCACGATCGCAGAAGGCTTTTTCATTTTTATGCTGTGCTGCGTCTGGCGCAGCGGTTCGGGCTTTTTCATGTCGGTCTTCGCGAACGCGGCCGTGGAGACCGCGAAAGCGGCGGCAAGCGTCACCGCAAGCATGGCTTTATACGATTTCATCGGGATGACCTCCTTCGTTTATCGCGTTTCGTTCGATGGTCACAGTATACCCGAGAGACTTCTTTCGCACATCGTGCTTTTTCTCCATCCTGCGATTGGAGATTTCTCCAATCTTTCAGGGCATCAAAAAAGACGCCCTCTGCTGAGCAAAAGGCGTCCCTGAATGATTATGATTCGCTATGCGTCGAACACGGCCGCGCACTTTTCAAGCAGCGTGCGGATCGGCAGGCTCTGCGGGCAGGCCTGCTCGCATTTGCCGCACCTGATGCAGTCGCTGGCTCGCACGGCGCCGTTGTTCGTGCGGAAGGCATATTCTTTCTTGGCCGCGTCGAGGCGGTCATACTGCATGATCTTGTTCATCGCCGAAAAGACGTAGGGAATGGGGATTTTTTTCGGACAGCCGGGCATGCAGTACTGGCAGTTCGTGCAGGGGATGGAGTCGATCTTTGCCAGCTCTTCCTGAGCGCGCTTCATCACCTGGCGCTCAGCCTCTGACAGCGGTACAAAGTTTTTCATGTACGACAGATTGTCCTCCATCTGCTCGACGTTCGACATGCCGCTCAGCACCGTCATCACGCCTTCAAGCGAGGCAGCAAAGCGCACGGCCCATGAAGCGGGTGAAGCGTCGGGCGCAGCAGCCTTGAACACGTCGGCAGCCGCCTGGGGAGGCGTCGCGAGGATGCCGCCTTTGACCGGCTCCATGACCACGATCGGCTTGCCGTGCTTTCTCGCGACTTCGTAATTCTCACGCGAGCGGATCGACGGACTGTCCCAGTCGGCATAGTTCAGCTGAAGCTGCACAAATTCCGTTTCTGGATGCTCCGTCAGCAGCTTGTCGAGCAGCTCGGGCCCGGCGTGGAACGAAAATCCGTAATGGCGGATCAAGCCCTTCTCCTTCTGCTGGCGCAAAAACTCCCAGATGTGGAACTGCTCGTATTTTTCATAGGTCTCGGGGCGCATCGCATGCATCAGATAAAAGTCGAAATACCCTGCGCCGGTCCGCTCCAGACTGGTGAAAAACTGAGCTTTCGCGCTTTCCTCGCCGTCGCACATCATCCAGGCGTTCAGCTTCGTCGCCAGCAGGTACGATCCGCGCGGATAGCGCTTTACCAGCGCCTCGTTCGCAGCCCGCTCCGACGCCCCCGCGCCGTAGACAAACGCCGTGTCGAAATACTTCATTCCTGCGCTCATGAACAGATCGACCATCGTCTTCATCTGCTCCACGTCGATCGCGCCATCCTTCTCGGGCAGACGCATCAGACCAAAGCCCAGCTTGGGCATCTTCATGCCGAAAAACTCGTCCATCGCCGGTTCCCCTCTTCATTCAGCCTGCACCGGCATCCCCTGGGCAGACTGAAAATTTCTTGATTCTTTATATCATACTTCGCGCCGCCGTCAAGCCGAAACGTATCGGGAGGCCCCGCCAGAAACTTGGCCCGAAAGATGAAAAAGTGATACAGAGGCGCCCCGCGGCTTGTTACTGCCGCGGGGCGTTCATATAAAAAATCCCCGGTCGAAGCAAGGCTCCTCACATCGGCCGGGGATAAAATTTCGAGCATAAAAAAACAGTGAAGCAGGCGAAGTCCTACTCTCCCGCGAAGCAAATCGCAGTACCATCGGCGCTGGAGGGCTTAACTTCCGGGTTCGGCATGGGACCGGGTGGACCCCCTCC
>Ga0256405_10004979_pt1 | contig 23813 bp, 21 predicted proteins | sample RumenRJG_02DNA_FD_189096 | JGI IMG/M metagenome (GOLD analysis project Ga0256405, IMG submission 189096) | Bovine rumen microbial communities from Lethbridge, Alberta, Canada - RJG_02 | ecosystem: Host-associated > Mammals > Digestive system > Stomach > Rumen | place: Canada: Alberta... | reverse complement strand
GGACGGCAGGTCATCGTCGATGACCATTTGAATTTATTGGATATCCGGTTTACGGGATCCGGAGCAGGACGGTTTTTTCCAGAACCATGCCGACCAGCAGGAATCCGATGGCGATCCAGCACAGCAGAGGATAGAATTCCTTCCAGTTGACCAGAATGCTCTGCTCGACCGAAGTCTTTTCCAGTTTGTCGATCTGCTCCATCGCTTTGCGCATGGAATCGCCGTCGTCGGCCTTGTAATAGACCCCTCCGGTCGAACCGGCGATGTCCTTGAGCAGCTGTTCGTCGAATTCATCCCGGATCGCCACGAAACCGGAACCGAAGAAGCTGTCCTGTTTGACCACTGCTTTGCCGGAACCGATGCCGACCGTATAGACCGTGACATTGAACGTGTCGGCCAGTTTTGCAGCCTGACGAGGAGTCACTTTTGCATTGACATTGTTGACGCCGTCGGTGAAAAGAACGATCACGCGCCGTTTGGAATCGGAATCCTTCAATCTCCGGACCGCGGCGGCAATGGGTCCGGCAATACCGGTCTGATCGCCAATGACACCGGATTCCAGCCTCGTCAGGTTGGCCAGCAGCCACGCGTGATCGAGCGTCGGCGGGCAAACCATATACGGCAGCGGAGCAAACGCCACCAGACCGATCCGGTCATTGGGGCGAGCCTGGATGAATTTGGATATCTCCGCTTTGGCCGTTCCCAGACGGTCTTTCACCAATCCGGTGGCCAATGCGGCGGAAAGCTGGGCCTCAGTGCGGATGCCGGACGGCACGTCGATCGCCCGCATACTGCCGGAAAGGTCGAGCGCGATGATGATGTCGATCCCTTCGGCACGGCGCCGGATCTGTTCCATTCCTTCGCGCGGTCCCGCCAGGGCAACGATCAGGGCGATCCCGCCCAGCAGATAACAGAGGAACGGAATCAGTTTGCGGAAATTCAGGATGCTCCCGGTCTTCCCCGCCGCCATCCGGAACGGACGCAGCGAAGAAACCGCAATGGCCGGATCGGGTTTCAGCCAGGCGCGCAGCAGACACAATGCAAGCACGATCAGCAGCAGGAACATGTAAGGATGGGCAAACGCATAGATCATTTTGAATTCTCCTTTCCCGGTTCGGCGGGAGTGGTTTCCCGGATCAGTTCTTCGGCTTTCCGCGCGGCATTTTCAAAACCGGTCCGGTCGGCGGGCACCCGGGCGAATTTCACCATGTCGGCAGCCGTAAGGAAATCCCGCAGGAATTCCCGGTGCCGTCCGTCCAGATTCCCCCTCCCCCGTTCCAGGTCGGCCATGAATTCGGCCGTGGTCTGCCGTTCGGCCCGCAGATGGAAACGGCATTCCATATATTCACGGACGATATCGGTCAGCAAAGCGATGGACCTTTCCGGCGCAGCCGCTCCCGCCTGGACCTTTTCCAGCAGGGAGCTGATAGCGGACAAGGCTTTCTCCCAGGGAGGTATGATCCGTTTCCGTTCCCGCCGGATGAATTTCAGTGCGATCAAAAAGATCACGGCCAGGATCAGCAGACCCGCAACGATCCAGAGCAGCATGTTTTTCCCCGGAGCTTTCCGCGTCAGTTCCATGTTTCCGGCCAACTCCAGCTGGTCGCCCTGAAGTTTTGGCGGTCTGACCTGCAGGGCTGGAAGTTTCAGGTCGATGGTCTGTTTGTTGCTGAATACCGCCTGCGCCGGAGATTCCTTAACGGCGCCTTCCCGGTAACATTGCAACTGAATGACGCTTTGCCACAGATCGGCACCCCAGCCGCGTTTCACCCGGCGAAAAAACGGAGCGGCTTTGAGCTGGCTGCCCGGAGCGGGCGTCACGCTCATCGAAAGTGGATGGACACCCCACGGCACGCGAAATCTGGTTTCAAAGAATAGGGGCTGGCCCAGTTCGGGCGGCAAGGGTTTCCGGTACGGACCCGAAAGGAGTTCCACTTTCGCATCCGAATGCGTCACCCGGTAATATTTGACTCCGGCCGCAGCCGCGAAAATCAGCGCCGCGGCAAAAACAGCCAGAAGCAGCCACAACAAAATCTTTCCGAAACGTTTCATCTTTCCGGTCCTCCGTTACCTTTTGACCCGCCGGTTCCGGAAAAACCGCAGCAGCGGTTTCACCAGATCTTCATCGCTCAGAGCATCGATCATATCGACCTTGGCATGACGGCAGATCTCCTCGGTCTGTTCCCGCATTTCCCGTGCGGAATCCGCGTATGCCCGAAGGGATTTTGCGCCACCGGCATTGAACAGGAATGTCCGGCCGCTCTCCAGTCCCTCCACGGTCAGGCCCGGCAATGCGCACGGCAGTTCGAGTTCGGCCCGGTCCTGGATCCGGAAGGCGATCACATCGTGTTTCCGTCCGACGATCTTGAGTGTTTTCTCATAATTGCCGTCGTCCAGAAAATCGCTGATGAGGAAAATGACGCTCCGTTTCTTCAATCCCTGCGCCAATGATTCGAGCGCGCCGCCGATATCGGTGCCGCGGCCTTTCGGCTCCATCGCCACCAGTTCGCGGATCACACGCATCCCATGCGTTTTCCCCGAACGCGGCGGCAGATAGAGTTCGGTGCGGTCAGTGAAGATCAGCAGTCCGACCTTGTCGTTGTTGCGGATGGCGCTGAACGCCAGCAGCGCGGCGGCCTCGGTCATCTGTTCGCGTTTTTCCCGACCGCTGCCGAACAATCCGGACGCGGAAGCATCGACCGCCAGCATGACGTTCAGTTCGCGTTCCTCGGCATATTTCTTGATATAAGGAACGCCCATGCGCGCGGTGACATTCCAGTCGATGTCGCGGATATCGTCATCGGACGTATATTCACGGACCTCGCTGAATTCGATCCCGCGGCCCTTGAACACGCTGTGATAGGCGCCGCCCGTGATCTCTTCGACCAGTTTCCGGGTCTTGATTTCGATTTTTCTTACTTTTGCAAGCAGTTCACCGGTCAGCATGGTGCCAACCTCCCCTCTGCCGGATCAAGGCGTCTTGAGTTCGTTGAGGATCTTGCGGATGATGTCGTCGGAAGTCATGCCCTCTGCTTCGGCTTCGTAACTGAGGAGCAGACGGTGACGGAGGACATCGGGAGCAAGCGTTTTCACATCCTGCGGGACCACGTAGGCGCGTCCGGCCAGGAACGCCGCCCCTTTGGCGGCCAGAGCCAGCGCGATGGAAGCACGCGGTGAAGCTCCGAACTGGATCAATGTATCCAGCGGCTCCAGTTTCACGCCGTCCTGACGGGAAGAGAGTTCGGATCTCCGTCCCGGACGGGTGGCACAGACGATGTCCAGAATATATTCGAGGATCTTTTCATCCATATATATTTTATCCACCCATTCGCGGGCTTTGGAAACATCTTCCAGCGAAGCGACGGAAAGGGCGTCGAGCTTGATCTCCGGATGCGCCATGCGTTCGATCACGATCCGTTCTTCGGCCCGGTTCGGATAATCCACCCGGATCTTGAACATGAAACGGTCCACCTGTGCCTCGGGCAAAGGATAGGTCCCCTCCTGTTCGATCGGGTTCTGCGTGGCCAGCACCAGGAACGGAGAGGGCATGGGGAAAGTCTGTCCGGCGATCGTGGTCTGACGTTCCTGCATGCATTCAAGCAGTGCGCTCTGCACTTTGGCAGGAGCCCGGTTGATCTCATCGGCCAGCACGATATTGGCAAAGACAGGCCCCTTCTTCACGGAAAAGGAATGTTCCTGCGGATTGTAGATATTGGTGCCGATCAGGTCGGCGGGAAGCAGGTCGGGCGTGAACTGGAGACGGGCAAAGGAACCGTCCAGGGTCCGGGCAAGAGTTTTCACCGCCAGGGTCTTGGCCAATCCCGGCACACCTTCCAGCAATACATGTCCGTCGGCGATCAGCGCCAGCAGCAGACGGTCGATCAGCTGCTGCTGTCCTGACATGATGCGGTTCATTTCCGTTTTGACCCGTCCGGCAAAAGCGGATACTTCGGTGATCTGTGCCTGCAGTTCCTGTAATTCTTCCTGTTTCATAAGAGTCAACCCTCCTTGTTCATTTCGGATCGTTCAACATTCTTATCGGGCATAGACAGACGGGAAAGGAAAAAGTTCTCTGTCCCGGGAAAATTTTTCGAAAAAGGATTTCCGGCAGGAAACGAACCTGATCCGGTCCGGTTTCATCACAGGCAGCAGCGGCAAACGATACCGCGGAACGGAGAAAAAAGTTTCTCCGGTTTCGTTTTTCGTTTTTTTCTTGAATAATCTTATTCTTTCTGCTTGAAATTCCGGATTGCGGAGATATATTATCGGTTCATGCATTTTGTGAAAAAGCGGAAACATATTCCGGAAACGTTCCGGAGAAAGGAAATAGAAAATGAAAAGAACTTTTCAGCCGTCGAAGATCAAAAGAGCGCATAAGTGCGGATTTCGTGCAAGAATGGCCACCCGCGGAGGACGTCTGGTCCTGAAAAGCCGCCGGGCCAAAGGCAGAAAAAGACTTGCTCTGGTCTGATCCGCGCACGGAGAGCCATTCTTTGTGAACCTGCCCGGGACGGAACAGATGTTTTCGGCCCGGGATGGATGGAAAGCCGACCTTGAAGCGATCTTCAAACAGCCAAGGCAGACTGAAACTGAAATCGGATTTTTCCGCTGTCCGCGACCAAGCTCATAAACAAGTTTGTTTTCTGGCAGTCATGCTTTATACAGGACCGGATCCGGAAATTCAGGAACCATGCTGCGGAGTGATCTGTTCCCGCAAATTCGACAAGCGGGCAGTCCGCAGAAACCGTGCAAGAAGACTGCTTTATGAAGCTTTCCGGCTAATCAGGCAGGAGCTGAAACCATGCCGGATCATTTTTATTCCGAGAAGACCGATCCTGGACCGAAAGATGCAGGAGGTTGCCCATCAGCTGAGGGACCTGTTTCAGAGGGCGGAATTGCTCCGGACTACTTCCCGGAAATAAAATTGAGTTTTTCATTTTCCGGATTTCTTCTCCTGATGCTGCTCGGGTACAAACGGATGATCTCTCCTTGGCTGCCGCGCTGCTGCCGGTTCACGCCGACCTGTTCCGCCTATGCCGCGGAAGCGATCATGGTCCATGGTCCGTTCAAGGGAACGCTGCTGGCGGCAGGAAGACTGCTTCGTTGTCAGCCGTTCTGCAAAGGCGGATTTGATCCGGTTCCTCCGCGTAAAACCCAAAATTGATCATTCGTAAAGAAGGGAATCGTAAACGTGAAATTTTTTGACAAGGAAAATATCATTGTCATCGGGATTGCAGCCGCATTGCTGATCGCATGGGGTGTCTGGTGGTATCCGAAACTCCAAGTCCAGCCCCGGCAAAATCCCACGGTCCGGACCGAGGTAAAACCGGCACCGCAGTCCGCACCGATCGCCCAGACACAATCACAGTCTGTCCAAAAGCCGGCACCGGTCCCGGCTCCGCAGCCGGCGGCTCCGGCACCCGCGGTCAAAATCCAGGAATATCCGAATGTGATCCTCTCCAATGAGGTCATGTCCGCGGAGATCAACCCGAACACCGGCACCATTGAAAAAATCGAACTGAAGAAATACGACTCGTCCGACCGTAAGGGACGCATCGTTTACAAGACCGACCAAGTCCCGCGCAAGACCTTTGCCCTGGACGGACTGGAAGAGTGGCAGACCGTTTCCCTTTCCACCGGACAGCCGCAAGGCTCTTCCAACAAACTCCAGCTGAACCGTCTGCTCCGGAAAGGAAGACAGCAGCTGAGCCTCACTGAAATCTTTATTCTTCCCGAAAAATCTTATAATCTGAAAATGAAAATGACCCTGTCAAATCCGGGGAAGAAAGCGGTGACCCTGCCGCTGTTCCGGATCTGGCTGGCGGGCGTCCCGCCCATGGATTATTTCGGCGGAGATCAGCTCAACGGACGCAACATGCACCGCATCGAATACTGTTCTTCGGGAAACCGGCAGATGGTTTCGCTCGATCCCGCGATGAAGGAGGAAAAATTCATCGCGCTCGACCTTTCCAATCCGGCCGACTGGGTGGGAGTCACCAATAAATATTTCGCTTCGCTGCTGTTTTCGGATTCGAGTTTTGATGCCGGGGTATCGGTCCTGCGTACACCTTACCAGATCCCGGGCAAGAAAGCCGGATCCTATTATTATGTGCCGTCCATCGGCGGCAATTTCCGTGACCTGACACTGGATCCGGGCACGGAACGCGCATTTTCGCTGCAGTATTATGCCGGCCCCAAGACCATGGAAGAAGTCCGGAAACTGCCCGAGTCCGCCATGCCGATCCTGCATATTTCCTACTTCTCCTGGATGGAATACCTGGCCCGCCTGGTGCTGAATATCCTTATTTTCCTGAAGTCGATCTGCGGCAACTACGGTGTCGCCATCATCCTGCTGACCCTGATCGTGCGGATCGTCTTCTTCCCGCTGACGGAACGCGGCAACCGGTCGATGCGCAAAATGTCCAAACTTGCGCCGAAAGCCAAGGAGATCCGGGAAAAATATAAAGACAATCCGCAGCTGATGAACCAGAAAACCATGGAACTCTATCGTCAGGAAGGTGTCAGTCCGCTGGGCGGCTGCCTGCCGATCCTGCTGCAGATCCCGGTGTTCTTTGCCTTGTATGCGGCGCTGGATTCCGCAGTCGAACTCCGCCACGTTTCATTCCTGTGGATCCACGACCTGACCAAGCCGGACCTGGTGGGACCGCAGTTCCTGTTCGGTTACGGGATCCATCCGCTGGTGCTGGCAATGACCGCCCTGATGGTCCTGCAGCAGAAGATGACCCCGTCGAACATGGACCCGGCCCAGCAGAAGATGATGCTCGCCATGCCGATCATCATGCTGCTCTTCCTTTACAATCTGCCCTCCGGACTCACCTTGTATTGGACCGTCAGTCAGATTTTCAGCATCCTGCAAATGAAATACAGTTTGTATATCGCTCAAAGGGAAGAAGAAAAGAAAGATCCTTCCCAAAAACAAAAATCAGCTTAACCCATTTATGAGGTAAACATGGAAAACGAAATTCAAAACGAAGCTGTCAGCCAGGAAGAGACCACCGTATCCGTGACCGCTGAACAGCAGGAAAACCAGCCGTCCGCATCGGACAAAACCCAGGTGATCCCCGTCACCCGTCCCGAACCCGTCCCCGTAACGGAAGAAATGATGGAAAATTCCAAGAAGATCCTGATCACCATGCTGGATTATCTCGGACTCGACGGCACCGTCAAAGTCGAAGGGAAACCCGGCAAGATCAACCTGCTGATCGCCAGTGAAGACGCCGGCCGGATCATCGGACGCAAAGGTCAAAGCCTCGAAAGCCTTCAGACCCTGGTCAACCGCATGATGCAGAAAGGCGACGATCCCTGTCCCAAGATCTACATCGACATCGATGGCTATTCCTCCTCGTCCAAGCGCAGCCGCGATGGGCGTGACGGACGTGAAGGCCGCGACGGAGACCGCCGTCCTTCCCGCGGCAGACGCCCTCCCCGTCAGGATTTTGAGAACCGCGGCGAATCCCGTTCCCGCTCCGGCGATCCCGACAAGGAGGAACAGCTCCGCCAGCAGGCACTGGATTCCGCCAAGGAAGTGCGCCGCTGGGGCGAACCTGTCACCCTCCCCCAGATGAATTCCCACGACCGCAGGATCATCCACATCACGCTGGAAAATGAAACCGACCTGAACACGGAAAGTGTCGGGGAAGGCAATTTCAAGAGCGTGGTCATTTCGCTGAAAAAAGAAGCGGAATAAGCGCAACAAAAAAATCCATTGAAAAACCGTTCTGCCCGGCGCGGAACGGTTTTTTTATTGTTTTGCTTCAGCGTATTGGTTTCATCTGTCAGTTTCCATATCCGGTATGGAAACCGCCTTGCGTTTTTTTTTGCTGTTTTTTGATAAATCCTCTTCTTTCCCGGCTTGAAATGTCCGATTTCGGCATTACTATACCGGAAAAGCGGATTTGTTTTCACCGGATATAAACTTCAGGAAAGGACAAGACTTATGAGCAAATTCAGCAAAGGAGATTCCAGCTGGTTCACCCATGACCGTTTCGGAATGTTCATCCACTGGGGACTTTATTCGATGCCCGCACGGCATGAATGGGTCCGCCACTACGAAGAGATCACCAACGAGGATTACCAGAAATATTTTGACCATTTCGATCCCGACCTGTTCGATGCGCGCGAATGGGCAGCAGCAGCGAAAAACGCCGGCATGAAATATGTGGTCTTCACTACGAAGCACCATGAAGGTTTCTGCATGTTCGATTCGCAATATACCGATTACAAGTCCACCAATGCGCCCTGCAGACGCGACCTGCTGCGGGAAGTGGTGGACGCCTTCCGCGCCGAAGGATTGCGGATCGGGCTGTATCATTCACTGATCGACTGGCATCACCCGGATTTCACCATCGACTCCATCCATCCGCTGCGCAACCATCCGGACCGCGACGCCCTGAACAGGGGACGCGACATGGCCCGTTACCGGACCTATCTGCACAGCCAGACGCGGGAACTCCTGACCAAATATGGCGACATCGACATCATCTGGTTCGATTTCTCCTATCCGAAGGCGGAATACAACCCAAAAGGACATGAAGACTGGGATTCGAAAGGGCTGGTGAGCATGATCCGTTCCATCCGTCCCACCATCCTCATCAACAACCGTCTGGACCTGCCGGGCACAGGCGACATCGTCACGCCGGAACAGAATACGCCGGAAGAGCCGCCGACCGATGAGAACGGTAACCCGGCAGTCTGGGAAGGCTGTCAGACCCTCTCCGGCAGCTGGGGCTATCACCGCGACGAACTGACCTGGAAAACCGAAAAGCAGTGCATCGACATGCTGATCAACCATGTGGCGCGCGGCGGCAACCTGCTGATGAATGTGGGACCGACCAGCCGCGGCTATCTGGATCACCGCGCCATGGAACGGCTGCAGGGTTATGCCCGCTGGATGAAATACTGTTCCCGTTCGATCTACGGCTGCGGCATGGCGCCCGCGGAATTTCCGGAACCGCGCGACAGCCGTTACACCTACAATCCGGAGACCCGGAGACTTTACCTGCATGTGATGAACTGGCCGTTCAAATTCCTCAATGCCCGGAATCTGGCGGGCAAAGTGGCCTACGCTCAATTCCTGCACGACGGCAGCGAAGTCAAGATCCAGGAAAACGATCCGAACGCACCGCACACCAGTCTGACGGTCAAGGCTCCCCAAGGCGGCATCACGCTGGTGCTGCCCGTGGTGAAACCCGAAATCACCGTTCCCGTGATCGAACTCATTTTGAAATAAGGAAATAATCATGTTGAAAATCAATCCCGAATCCAAAATCCTTTTTACCGGCGACAGTATCACTGACTGCGGCAGTTCGCTTTCCGACGACATCAATTTCCTCGGCCACGGCTACCCGGTTTTCATCGCCTCGCTGCTGGGAGCCAGATACCCGGAATATGAATTTTCTTTTGTCAACACCGGAGTCTCGGGAAACCGCATCTCCGATCTGGCGGAACGGTGGCAGCACGATGTGCTCAACCATAAACCGGACATCCTCTCCATCCTGATCGGGATCAACGACGTCTGGGCCCGTTACACCACCCTTACGAGCATCAGCGAGATGGAATTTTCCAGCATCTACAAGGATCTGCTGAAACAGACCCGCAAAAACCTGCCGGACACCCGGATCGTGCTGATGGAACCGTTTGTGCTTCCGATGCACGCAGACCAGCGCAACTGGCGCGCGGATCTGGATCCGAAGATCCAGGCTGTCCGCGACCTGGCGGAAGAATTTTCCTGCATCCTGATCCCGCTGGATGGGATTTTTGCAGCCGCAGCCAGCCGGAGGGAAAAATCTTTCTGGGTCAAAGACGGAGTTCATCCCACCCCGAACGGCCATGCACTCATCGCCGAAAACTGGATTAAAAACGTCCTCTGCTGAAACCGGAAGACCGCCGCGTCATGATTGACCTTCATACTCACAGCAGCGCGTCCGACGGTTCGGATCGCCCTGCGGAACTGCTTCGTCAGGCAGTCCTGACCGGGCTGTCCGCCGTCGCGCTGACCGATCATGACACGGTCTCCGGTCTGGCGGAGTTTCTCGGAGCGGCACAGGGCCAGCCGATCACGGCAGTACCGGGCGTGGAGATCTCTTCGAACCTGTATAACAAGGAGATCCATATTCTGGGACTGTTCATCGATCCGGACTCGAAAGAGCTGAACGGTTTTCTGGAAACCGCCCGGCAGAACCGAAACGACCGGAACCAGCTGATGCTGGAAAAACTGAACGCGATCGGTTACCGGATCTCGCTGGAGGAGCTGCAAAACAGTGCCCGCGGAGAAAGCATCGGACGCCCGCATGTGGCTGAAATGCTGGTCCGGAAAGGATATTTCGCCACGGTGCAGGATGCGTTCGACCAATGTCTCAAACGCGGCGCCAGAGCCTATACGCCTCGCAAGCAGACGGATCCCGCCGACTGCATCCGGGCGATCCACGCGGCCGGCGGACTGGCGTTCTGGGCGCATCCGGTTTACCGGGCCCGCGGCGAACGGGCCTCCGTCCGGCGTTTTCTGAAAGTGCTGGTTCCCGCCGGACTGGATGGAGTCGAAGCCTATTACCCGATCTTCACGGACCGTCAGACCGATATGCTGAAAGAAATGGCGCAGGAATTCCATATTTTGTGTTCCGGTGGGACCGACTATCACGGCATGGCCCATCCGGGGATCCGGCTCGGAGTCGGCAGCGGCGAACTCAGGGTCCCCGACGATCTGCTCAGTGCCATCCAGTGGAAACGAGTTCAGACCTTATGCAGCTGACCGATGCCCATACGCATACGATCCCGGACGAACCCGGCCGCATCGCACTGGTCGCGCTCTCTCCCGGAGAAAAACCGGGAAAAAAGGCCGGGAATCTCTATTTTTCCTGCGGGATCCATCCGGACGATTGTGACCGTTTTTCTCCGGATGAACTGAAGGATACGCTCCGTTCGGTCCCCTGCTCCGCGCTGGGGGAATGCGGACTGGATCCCCGCTCGCCGGTCAGCCCCGCACGTCAGGAGGAAGTCTTCCGTGCGCAAATCAGGCTGTCGGAAGAATTGAAGATCCCGCTGGTGATCCATTGCGTCCGGCAGTATTATGACCTGATCCGGATACGAAAATCAACTGCTGCGTCCATGCCGTGGCTGATCCACGGATTCCGGGGGAAACCGGAGATCGGAAAAGCGCTGCTCGCGGCGGGATGCCTGCTCTCGCTTTCGCCGGTGTGGCTGCTGCATCAGACTGTGTTTCCCGGCTGGCTGCCGCACCACACTTTTCTGCTGGAAAGCGATGAAAAAACGGAACTGCTGATGCCGGTTTACGAACATGCGGCGGTTTTGCTGGGGATCTCACTGGAAACGCTTTGCCAACTCCAGCAGAATACCTTCCAAGCGCTGATCCGGGCGGAAATCACTTCCGGTCCGGTTCCGGAGTGAAAGCATCCTCATACGCCTGATGGACGGTCCGCCAGTTCTGCAGTGCGAACAGCAGGAGGACGGCAAACACCGCGCCGCAAAGTCCGATGAAGACATTCCCGTAACGCGTATAGAAGGTGGGAACCGGATTTTTCCGGTAATTCAATGTCAACACTCCGCAGCCCCGTTTCTGGATCCCCGGATCGAACCGGCCGTCCGCAGACCGGAACAAGGCGCCGGAAACATGTCCGGCCGGCTCAATGACCACACTGAAGTTGGAATTGCCGATCCGGATCATGGGCAGCCGGGTCTCGACCGCACGAAACAGAGAATTGGCAAAATGCTGAACGGGTTCGTTGCTGGTCGGATACCAGGCGTCATTGGTGACCACCAGCAGGGCATTGGCGCCTTTCCGTGCGTGGATCCGGGAAATATACGGGAATATATCCTCGTAGCAGATGGAAATTCCGGCAGCAAGTCCGGGAAGGATCTCCACCGGACGGATCTCCGGTCCCGGCGTCAGATCGCGGCCCATGCCGACCAGCCGGTTCAGGACCGGGAATTCGCGTCCGAACGGCACATATTCACCGAACGGAACGATATGCACCTTGCTGTAGGTATCGGTAACGTTCAGTCCGGGCCGGATCAGCACGGCGGAATTGTAAACCGCCAGTCCGCCAGGTTCGCGCGGATCGTTTTTCAACGTGATCGCGCCCAGCAGCATCGGCAAATTCCCGCGGTTGCCCAGCCGGAAAACCTGTTCGCGGTAATACTGCGCCATCGGATCGACGGAATTCAGGGAAACCGGCACCGCGGATTCCGGCCAGACCAGCAGGTCGGGTTTCACCGGTGCAGACAGGAGTTCGTCCGAAAGAGCGGCGCAGACCTGGATCGCCTCCAGCGTCTTTTCCCGTCCCCCGCTGCGCCGCTGGGAAAGATGCGGCTGGATCACTCCGATCTTTGCCTGCTGATCCGAAGTCATGCGGGTGAAATGACGGACCCTTTTCAACCCCCAGGTCATGTTGGCGCACACCAGCGCAAGTGCGAATAGCAGCGGATAATACTGCCGGAAGCCTTTCTGCTTCACCTGTTCCAGACCGAGCGCCAGCGTCAGGTTCACCATCACGACCAGAAAACTGATCCCGTAAATGCCGGTATATTCGGCGATCTGGATCATCGGCAGAATCCGCCACTGGCTGCTGCCGACCAGATTCCACGGCAGTCCGGTGAAGATCCAGGAACGCACCCATTCGGTGACGCACCACCATCCGGCCAGACCGATGCAGCAGAAAATTTCTTTAAATGGTGCGCTGCTGCTCCGCCAGGCGGACAATGCTTCGCTGCCCTTGAGCCGGATCTCCGGGGGGATAAGGAAATTGCGGCAGACGAACGGCACCATAAGTCCCCACAAAGCGGGGAAAAATCCCAGCACCACGGCAAACACCGGCGGGATGATGAAAACGATCTCCCGGAGCCACATGAACGCGAACAGACTTTCGAAATATCCCCAGACCAGCGCCAGCAGGAAGGCTTTGCGGCAGCTCCCGCGCCGGATCACCCAGAAAAGCGGGATCAGACCGACCCACGCCAGGAAGTACCAGTCCGTCCCCGCGAAAACCGTCGAATACAATGCTCCCGAAAGGGCGCAGACCAAAATTTCCAGCAGGATCCGGAGCCGTCCGGAACGGAAAGCCAGCAGGCGATCGGACCGGATCAGGCCGTTTGGGGAAGAATTATCCATATTTTTTCCTTTTTTCTTTTCATAATAATTAGACAAATCGACAAAACGCATGTAATTTACTTGCTTAATCCGAAAAATAAAACCCGCAATTGAAAAAAGGTGCGGAAAAAATGACAGAAAAACAGGAATGGTATTTCGATCACCTGGTCATCGGCAGCGGTCTGGCCGGTCTTTCCAGCGCTTTGACTCTCGCGGAGACCTGTCCGGGCGAAATCGCGATCGTGACCAAAGGCAAGATCGATGACTGCAACAGCCGTCTGGCCCAGGGCGGCATCGCCTGCGTTACCGACCGTGAAGACACCTTTGCCGAACATCTTTCCGATACGCTCAATGCCGGCGGAAATCTCTGCAACCGGGAAAACGCGCTGAAAATCATTCAGGCCGGACCGGAACGGATCCAATGGCTGACCAATACCATCGGGACCCATTTCACGACCAAGGGTGAACTGGGCGAAACCAAAGCAGACAAGGATCAATACGATCTGGGACGGGAAGGCGGACATCACAAACGCCGGATCCTTCATGCCGGCGACATCACCGGAGAGGAAGTGGAACGCTCGCTGATCGAGGCCTGCCGCAAAAATCCCCGGATCCATGTCTTCGAACACCATATCGCCGTCGACCTGATCACCAAAGGCCGGATGGGCAAAGGGCTGGAAGATGACATCTGTCTGGGCGCTTATGTGCTGGACATCGGAACCGGAAAAATCAAAACCTTCAGTACCCTGACCACCTCCATCGCCACCGGCGGATGCGGCAAGGTCTACCTTTGCACCTGCAATTCCGATGTGGCCTGCGGCGCGGGCGTGGCAATGGCCTACCGCGCATTCGCACCGATCGCCAACATGGAATTTTTCCAGTTCCATCCCACGCTGCTCTATCATCCGAAGGTAAAAAACTTTCTGATCAGCGAAGCGCTCCGCGGAGAAGGCGGCACGCTCAAAATGCAGTATTCCAAAGGCGTCTACACCGAATTCATGCAGAAATATCACGAGATGAAAAGCCTTGCCCCGCGCGATGTGGTGGCGCGCGCGATCGACAGCGAACTCAAACGGACCGGCCAGCCCTGTGCCTATCTGGACATGACCCACAAAAGCGAAGAGTTCCTGCGGAAACGTTTCCCTCGCATTTTCGCGCAATGCTACGAACTGGGGATCAATATCGCCAAAACGCCGATCCCGGTCGTGCCGGGCGCGCATTTCAGCTGCGGCGGAGTCAAAACGGAAGTCAACGGCTATACCGGAATCCGCGGTCTTTACGCGGTCGGCGAAACCGCCTGTACCGGTCTGCACGGCGCCAACCGGCTGGCCAGCAACAGTCTGTTGGAAACCATCGTCATGCCGAAACTGGCGTCGGAACATATCGCGGCCAATCTGGAACAGCTTCGGAGATCCCGCCCGGATTTCCCGGTCCCGGCCTGGACCTCCGGCAATGCCACCAATTCGGACGAACTGGTCGTCATTGCCCACAACTGGGACGAGATCCGCCGGTTTATGTGGGACTACGTCGGGATCGTCCGCACGGACAAACGGCTGGAACGGGCCAAACGCAGGATCGTCAATATCCAGAACGAAATTCACAAATACTACTGGGATTTCCATATCACCAGCGACCTGGTGGAATTGCGCAACATCGCCACCACCGCGGAACTGATCATCGACTCGGCCATGCTCCGGCATGAAAGCCGCGGCCTGCATTTCAATGCGGATTATCCGGAACGCAACCCGGAACTGGACGGAGTGGACACCATTCTCAGGAAACCTTACCCTTACTGAAGCGGACAAATGGAACTGAAAAATTTGATCGACCCCGCCGTCGGGGGAATCGTTGAACAACTGCAGAAGGCCGGATTCGAAGCCTATATCGTAGGCGGCGCGGTCCGCGACCTGCTGCTGGACCGCATCCCCAAAGATTATGACCTTTCCACTTCCGCCACGCCCGAGGAGATCCAGAAAGTATTCCGTGACCGCCGCACGCTCATCATCGGAAAACGGTTCCGTCTGATCCATCTCTTCCTGCACGGCGACATCATCGAGATCAGCACCTTCCGGAAACGTCCCCTGCCCCAGCAGGAACTCCATCGGCCCGGCCGCGACCTGCCGGAAAACCTCATCGTCCGGGACAACGAATTCGGCACCTCACAGGAAGACGCCTGGCGGCGGGACTTCACGGTCAACGCCCTGTTTTACGATCCGGTCGCGGACAAGATCATCGACAACACCGGAATGGGACTCAAGGACATCGAAGCAGGCTGTATCCGCTCCATCGGCGATCCTGCGCTCCGTTTTGAGGAAGACCCGGTCAGGATCCTGCGGGCGATCAAACTGGCGGGTCAATACGGGTTCACTTTCGAGGAAAAGACCGGTCAGGCGATCCGTGACTGCATGGATTTCATTGATGTGGTTTCCGTCTCCCGTCTGACGCTGGAACTGGAAAAGATCCTGAAGAACCCCTATGGACACCGGATCCTGAAAGCATTCCGGAAATACGGGTTCCTGAAAAAATTTCTGCCCTATGTGGATGAACGGTGGGAAACACCGCAATGCGATTACCTGCTGAAACTGCTGGAAGAACGCAACCGCAGGATGCGTTCCGGATTGTACCGGGACAGCATTTCCCTGGCCATGTCGATTTTCGGACTGGCCTTTGCCGAAGATGTCATCGGAGGCAATCCGCCGGGCGGCCTGTGGCCCATGCAGCCGGAGATCCATTACCGGCTGTGGGATCTGCTCCATGCCGTGCTGGCTCCTGCGGCTCTGACCCGGCGTGCCTGCAGTGCAGCAGTACGCACCCTCATGCTTCAGGAGCGGCTGAAAAACGGCGAGATCAAAAAGCTGACCGCCCATCCCGGCTATCCCCATGCCCGGGAACTGGCCGTCATCCAGAACAACGTCAACTGGCATCGGGAAGATCTGGAAGATTCGCTTCCGCCGCCTTCCGAAGCACTGCTCAAGCGTTCAGGCCGGGGTAGCCGTCCGCGCGGCAGAAAACGGAAAAAACCATTCACGCCTCAACCCTGCGCTGCCGAATAAGCACCGCTGAAAAAAAAAAGGAAGTGGTGTCATGAATTCTCTCGTCAAATTGCTTTTGTTCCTGCTGGCACTGCCGTTTCTGCTGGTCATTTTTTTCATTCTGCTGGTCCCGCTGCTGATCGTCCTGCTGATCTGGGCATTGTGTTTCCCGCAGAAAGTTCGTCTTTACCGGTTTCCCGGTTCGACCCGCAAAGAGGAAACCGCGGCGGCAGGCCCGGGAGATGACGGGGTTCTGGATGTGGAATGCACCGTGGTGGATACCGAAGAAGGTAATACGGACCGGCCTTCCGGCAATCCGCCGGAACTGAAACCATAACGGAGAAAACGGCTCATGAAACTGAATTTTACTGAAACCTTCCGTCCGAAATCAGGTGCGCTGGCCTTCTTCACCAGCATTCTGGTCTGGGGTGTCGGCTGCGGCTGCTTCCTGGCCGCGCTGAACAATTACCTTTCCGAAATCTACCACATGAACAGTCTGGACCGCGGCTGGCTGGAATTCTTCCGGGAAATGCCCGGTCTGGCACTGGTCTTCGTGCTGGCGCTGCTCCACCGGGTCAGCGACTGGAAAGTCATGCGGCTGGGGACCATGATCTCCATGGCCGGCGCGGCGCTGCTGCTGATCCCCGCCGACAAAATTTTCGTGACCGGATTCATCATGATCTTCAGTCTGGGCGAACATCTGGTCATGCCGGTCCGGAGCGCGATCGCCATGCAGGTATCGCGCGAAGGACACGCGGGCCAGTCGCTGGGGTATCTGACGGGCGTCATGAATTTCGGGCATGTGACCGGAAGCGCCATTGTGGCCGCGCTCTTTTTTGTCGGCACGCGGTATCTGGGACTGAAAAGCCGTCTGCTGTTCGATCTGATCTGGGGATTCATCGTCCTGCTGATGCTGATCAGCACGCTCAGCACTTTTTCCAAAAACGCCCCGAATCAGCCGTCGAAACGTCCGCGTCTGTATTTTCACCGGAAATTCGGCAAATTCTACGCACTGGAACTGTTTTACGGCGCCCGCAAGCAGATTTTCCTGACCTTCGCCCCGTATGTCCTGATCCGGGAATACGGATTCAGCACCGCGGCCATGGCACTGCTGCTGGGGATCTGTGCCACGGTCAATATCTTTGCCGCGCCCGCGGTGGGCAAACTGACCGACCGTTTCGGCTACCGCAATATCATGATCTGGGACACTGTCATCCTCTGCGGAGTATGTCTGCTTTACGGTTTTTCCGGCGCTATTTTCCCGGCTGGCATCGCGCTGGCAGTGGTCTGCGTCAACTTCCTGCTGGACGCCATCATCAGCACGACTGCGCTGGCGACCAATATCTATGTAAGGGAAATTGCCGCCGATCAGGATGAATTGACCTCGACCCTCTCCACGGGGATCTCCATCAATCATCTGATCGCGATCATCTCAGCGCCGGTCGGCGGCTGGGTCTGGCAGCGGTACGGGATCGGAGTGCTCTTCGCCTTCGCCGCGGTGATGGCGGTCTGCAATTCGCTGTTCGCCGCCACTTTGCCGAAACCCGGAACTGCCGGAAAAGGCTGATCTTATTTCCCGTGCCCGGCTTCGCCCGGATAATATGCCATGACGTAATCGTAATCTTTCGGTTTCCCGAACATGGCCTTGCAGTGTGCCGGCAGATATTCGAACTTGACCGATCCGGCCATTTCCGGCAGCCATTTTTTCAGGTCTTCCGCATCGCCGATCAGCAGAGCGCCTTCCCGGCGGATCCTTTCCCGGAACGGAGTCAGGCTGATCGGATCATCTTCATCGAACGACAGCGGATGGGATGGCGAATAAAACTGGACCACCCCCGCCAGCCAGCGTTCGCCGATCACCATGGGGATCTTTCCGCCCGGAACATTTTTCCGGCAGTATTCCTCCACCGCTTTGACGATCCCGGCCGTATCCGCGTGGCAGCGCAGACGGGTCTTCACCGCAATATCGACCGTGGTCGCGATCAACGCGATCAGCGTATAAAGCACCGTCAGCAGCCAGAGATTGCGGAAATGGTTCCTCGTGATCTCCCGGGGGAACCAGACGACCGCAAGAAGTCCGCACCAGGATGCGAGGAACGAGAACCACATCATCACCACATCACCTCCGGACAATGCGACCAGTGTGAACAGGACGGCGGGCGTCAGGGTCAGCAGCAGCGAAAGCATAAAGAGCTCGCGGTTCTCCGGTTTCCGGACATCTTTCCGTCCGCTCTCTTTCCGGCACGGAAGCCAGGAAAGCACCAGCGCCAGCAGCCCCATGGCCACCGGAGCAACTCCGACCGCAGCGATCTCCAGAAAATAATACCACGGCATCTGGTCGTCGCTGATCCGCCGCTGCACATGGAGCACGCAGCAGAAATCATGCCGCACCAGCCAGACCAGATGCGGCAGCAGCAGGAGCAGACCGAATGCCATGCCCAGCCAGATCCCCGGTTTCAGGAAACATTTCCGTCTCTCCAGGTCCCACAGGATGTAAGCCAGACATGCCGGCAGCACGATCGCTCCGGAATATTTTCCCAAAATGGCCAGAGCGGTAAACCCGCCGGCCAGCAGCCAGTCCGAGATCCGGTTCGCCTTCGCTCCGCGCACGATATAATACACCATCGCCGGCATGAAAGCCGCTTCCAGAAAATGCGAACAGAATTTCATCGACGACGGATTGTAATAAAACAGCAAATACAGCAGCAGTGTCCCCGTCGCGGCTTCCGTCTCATTCAGGAACTCCCGGCCCAGCTTATAGACATAAAACGCGCCGAACGCCAGAAACCCCTGTGCCGCCAGATACATCGCGAACTGCGAATATCCCGTCAGCGCCGCGATCCAGTACCCCAGCCACCCGGACAGCGGCGGATGCTTCAGATGTCCCAGCTGCCATTGTGCTCCCCACATCACGGTTTCCAGAATGTCTTTGCCCAGCACCGACTGGAATACCGTGCACTGCACGCTCCAGAGGATCGACACCACGGCAATGAACCAGAAGACCGCCTTGGCCGGCCGGTCAAAAAACGAACTCACTTTCATAATTTTCTTCCTGTCCAGAATTTATCCTTGCTCACTCAACGAATACAGCAGCTCGATCTCTTCTTTCCAGATCGTTTCGTCGATCGTTTCCAATACCATCGGGATATTGTCAAGACGCGGATCGTTCATGATCCGGCGGAACGTTTCGATCCCCAGTTCCCCCTTGCCGATGCTGTGATGACGGTCCAGATGTCCGTTCAGCACGCTCTTGGAATCGTTCAGGTGCATCCCCTTGAGATATTCGAACCCGATCAGCGAACCGAAACGGTCCATCACCCGGTCATAGGAATCCTTCAGGTCATACCCGGCGGCAAACGCATGGCAGGTGTCCAGGCAGACCCCTACCCGCGCAGGTTCGTCTATCAGTTCGATCAGACGCGCCAGTTCTTCGAAAGGCGAGCCGACGTTGCTGCCCTGCCCCGCCGTGTTTTCGATGACCGCACAGACCCCTTCGGTCTCCGCCAGCACCGATCTCACTTCTCCGGCGATCAGTTTCAGACACTCTTCCGGCGGGATCTCCCGCAAGTGGCTGCCCGGATGGAAATTGAGATACTTCAGCCCCAGCTGCATGCAGCGGGTCATCTCATCCAGGAAAGCAGCCCGCGAACCCGCGCGTTTTTCCGCATCCGGATTGCCGAGATTGATCAGATAACCGTCATGCGGCAAAATATGGTCGGCACTGAATCCGTGCTCGGCACAGTTCTTCTTGAAGGCCTCGATAGAAGTTTGGGACAGCGGCGGAGATTTCCATTGGCGCTGGTTTTTGGTGAACATCGCAAACGCTTTCGCGCCGATCGCAGCGGCATTCAGCGGAGCATTTTCCACTCCGCCGGAAATCGAAACATGGGCTCCGACAAATTTCATATTCCATTCTCCCGTTTTCATTTCATACTTCGATGTAATATAGGCGGGGAACCTGTTTTTTCAATCGTTTTTCCATTTTTTCTTTGCGGATCGCTGCCGGGCTCTTCCGCACGCGGATTGAAATCTTCCCTTTTTCGGATTATATTATGGAAAAATTTTACAGACATGGAAATGGGGTTATGGAAAAATTGAAATTCGGCCGTTATGACGCGGCATGTTTTTCATCGTTTACCGGATATGCAATGTGTTCCCTTTCCATCCCGATCACGCTGGTCGCGATGGGAAAGGAACTGAATTTTCCGCTGGACCGCGGCGGCATGGCTGCCGGCGGCGTGCTGCACTTGATCCGCAGCATCTCCATCGTCGCCGCACTGATGATCTGCGGACTCATCGCGGGCCGGATCGGGAAACGGAGATCCATGGGGATGTGCATGCTCTGCATGGGGACCGGAATCCTGCTTTGCTCCCTCGCACCGTCTTATGCATGGCTGCTGCCCTGTCTGCTGCTGGCCGGCTTCGGCGAAGGGATCTGCGAGGGCATGGCCACGCCGTTCGTTCAGGACCTCCATTCCGATGCTCCGGAACGCTATGTGAACATCGCCCACTCCTTCTGGTCGATCGGGATCGGAATCTGCGTACTGGGTGCCGGCGGACTGCTGACTCTGGGGGTCTCGTGGCGCGTGATCATGGGCGGGATCGGTCTGCTGGCCGCAATGACTTCAGTATTGTTCCTCTGGAAAGAAAATCCGCAGAAGAAATATCCGGAACAACCGTCCGCCTCCGATCTGCCGGAAATCTGGCACCTGACCGGGAACATTTTCCGCACACCCCGGTTCTGGCTGCATTGTCTGGCCATGTTCATGGGTGCCGGAGCGGAATTCTGCCTGACTTTCTGGGCGGCGGCTTATCTGCAGCTGACTTTTCAGGCAAGCGCGTGGATCGCGGGACTTGGGACCGCCGCGATCGCACTGGGCATGTTCGTCGGCAGAAACATTTTCGGCTATATTGCCCGGGAGGACAATCTGCTCCGGATCCTGTTCTGTGCCGCGTCGGCCACCATTCCCCTGACGCTGCTGCTGGCGTTCGTCACGCCGGAATTCCTCCCGTCCCGGACCCTGCTTTTCCTGCTGCTGACGGTGCTGCTCGTGCTTTGCGGGATCGGGATCGCCCCTTACTGGCCCACGCTGCAGGTTTACAGCGTCCGGAACATGCCCGAACTCGATTCCACCCTGATGTATATTTATCTTTCGGCTGTCGGAATCCCCGGCTGCGGTTTTTTCACCTGGCTGGTCGGAGTGCTGGGCAACCGTTTCGGTCTGCAGGGCGCATTCTTCCTGCTTCCGGTCACCCTGGCCGGATACATCCTGGTCCTCTGCTTCGATCGGCAGTTCCATAAAAAAAACCGCCCCCCGGTTTGAGGAGCGGTTTTCGGAATGATCCGCAGCTGCGGTCAGCCTTTGCGTTCGAACAGGGAACGGATCTTTCTGCCGGTGACTTCGGCCGGATGATCGCCGAGCGCTTTGCGTTTGCCCAGCAGGACCGGGGAACCGGCCTTGATCTCGTCGAGGAAGGTCTTGGCGAATTCGCCGCTTTCGATCCGTCTCAGGGATTCTTTCATGCGGGCTTTCACATCCGGCGGCAGGATCTGCGGGCCGTTGTAGTATTCGCCGAATTCGGCCGTGTTGGAAATGACTGCGTTCATCTTCTGGATGCCGCCTTCGTAGATCAAGTCCACGATCAGTTTCATTTCGTGGATGCACTCGAAATAGGCCATTTCCGGCGGATAACCGGCTTCGATCAGCGTTTCGAAACCGTATTTCATCAGATCGACCACACCGCCGCAAATCACGTTCTGTTCGCCGAACAGGTCTTCATAGGTTTCCTGTTCGAAGGTGCAGGTGAGGACTCCGGCACGGGTGAAGCCCATGGCCTTGGCCATGGCCAGCGCGGTTTTCAGGGCTTTGCCGGTGGCATCCTGGGCAACGGCAACCAGACCCGGGACGCCGAAGCCGTTCAGGAACGCTTTGCGCTCTTCGGTGGCGGGGCTCTTCGGGGCGACCATGATCACGTCGCAGCCTTCCGGCGGCAGGATCTGTTTGAACACCACGTTGAAGCCGTGGGAGCAGGACAGGGTCTTGCCCGGAGTCATATACTGTTTGATCTCGGCATCATAGGTGGCTTTGTGGAATTCATCCGGCAGCAGGATGTGGATGATATCAGCCTTTTTGGCCGCTTCCGCCGGAGACATGACCTGGAAACCGTCGTTGACCGCACGGTCGAAGGAAGGACCCTTGCGGGACCCGATGATCACGTTGACGCCGGAATCTCTCATGCAGAGAGCCTGCGCGGTACCCTGGCTGCCGTAACCGATCACGGCTACAGTTTTTCCATTCAGAATGGATGCATCCGCATCCTTGTCGTGGAGAATTGTAACTTCACTCATTTTTTACTCCTTTTCGGACTGTTTTTTCGTCCGCGTTTTTGGTTGTATGGGTTTTTACTTGAATAATATAACACGTTTCCTGTCAAATATCAAGCATTTTCCCGAAATCGTCGCATTTTTTGTCTTTTTCAGAAATTTTGGTTCCGGCTTGTTTTTTTGCTGACCGCGGTTATATTACAAATCAGGAAAAGGAGGTCATTTTATGAGAAAAACACAAGCGCTGATGCTCACTGTGATGACGGTTCTGCTTTGGTTCCCCTGTTCAATGGAGGCAAAGAAGAAACGGAACGATTCCGAAAATCCACGGCACGAAAAAATCCGGAATGCTCAGGATTCCATTGATCTGAGCGGATACGGGATCATCGACGACTCCTGCCGGCTCAAACTGCAACTGCAGCTGCAGCAGCTGATCCGGAACCACAATCTGAGGCTCCGGACGAAAAAAAGCAAAATCAAACACTACAGCCAGTCCAATTCACCGGATGACACCGGCAAACGCAAGACCACCTACGTAAATTTCAATATCCTCGATCTTGGGAAATACGAACTGATCGGGGAAGCCGAACAAAAAGAACTGGAGCAAAAACTGAACGAACTGATCGCCGAGCATAATATATATGCTTCGGGGACCATAAGACGGCCGGGCTCCATCCGTTTCAGGAAATGACATCCCTCGGCTGGAACCGCTTTTCCGCACTCAGTCCACAAACAGGTCGCGGCTGGCAAACACCGGATCGCAGGTCAGGTTGATCCCCAATTTCCGCAATCCCGCCTCGTCTCCGGGCGTCGGCAGATGCGAACAGTGCATCTCGCAGCCGCTGAGTTTGCTCAGCTGGTTGACCGCAAGCTTGGCCGTCGGATTGTTCGCCATGCTCACGCTCAGCGCGATCAAGGTCTCATCCAGTGCCAGACTGACCCTCTTGATCTTCAAAATGTTCTTTTTCAGCTGTCCGACCGAATTGATCACATCCGGCGAGATCAGCGGCAGGTCGTCCGGCAATCCGGCCAGCACCTTGACCGCGTTCAGCACACAGCTGGAGGCTGCATGCAGCAGCGGGGAATTCTTTCCGGTAACGATCGTTCCGTCCGGCAGTTCGATCGCCGCGCCGCAATAGAAACCGTCGTTCCCCTTCCCTTCGGTTTTCGCCGCCATCGCGGCGGCTTCCCGGGCGGGTTTGACTACCACCCGGTCCTCATCGTGCAGTTCCAGATTGTCCATCAACACTTTCATCCGGTCCAGGCTGGCCCGGTCGGCAGCACCGATCGCGTATTCGCATTTGTAACGGAAATTCCGCCGGATCACTTCCTG